>R23__coassemble_133_pt1 | contig 54330 bp, 37 predicted proteins | sample R23__metabat2_high_PE_006 | metagenome-assembled genome bin R23
AAAATATATTTCATAATTGTCGACCGCCATGAACTTTTCTTATTGTCCCCCTTCCCTTGTCGGGACGCCCCGTGGGGCGTCCCTATTGGTTACCCTTATCCCTTTCCATCATGCACGCCCCACGGGTCGTCCCTACAGGCAATGCGCGCCTCCGCACCCTCCCAAAAGCCCCTAAAAAATCGTCCGCAGACGGCCGGTTTTTGGACCACAGTTGGCGTCAGCGCCGTTCACAGTCGGCACAAAGACGCACCGCAGTACAAATAAAAAATAAACGCCCTATATCGTGACATGTGCTTTTGTGCGTGGTTTGATGCTGTCTAACATCGTCTTTTTTTATCCAAGTTGTCGTGTTTACATAAATCTTTGCACTTTTTTTGTGAATTTGTGCAAGGTTTTCTTTTGCGTTATATAAAATAGTTGTACCTTTGCGGTGTTAAACTCAAACAAAGTAGCGGGTTTTTGTGTTAATTTACTTATTTATTCATTAAAATTTCAACAAAATGAAAGAAAACTTTACTCTGCTACGCCGAGCAGCATTCCTTTTGCTGTTGGCTGTGACTTTCGGCACGCTCTCTGTGCAGGCACAGGAGTTGGGTGCTACGAAGTCAAAGGTTTCTGCGCTCAGTAAGGGCGATGGCTTTACCGTGCGCAAGTTCCAGAAGAGCGACCCCAAGGCATCGAAGATTTCGGCCCAGAAGATGGCTGATCGTCGTGCCAAGGCTCGCGCCGTGCGCAAGGCTCCCGATGGTGCCACTTTCTTTGAGGATTTCGAAGGAATCACCACGGACGGTGAACTGCCCGAAGGCTGGACTGCCATCGATGCCGACGGTGACGGATTCAACTGGTCGTCGCACGTTAACACGGGCACTGGTAACCATACTACTCACTCGGGCGATGTGTCGCTCTATTCTGAGAGTTACAGTAATGATAGTGGCATTCCTCTCACCCCTGACAACTAGCTCATCACGCCGAAGGTGGCCTTGGGCGGAACGCTGAGGGTCTGGGCCATCGGTCAGGATCCGGACTATTGTGCCGAGCACTTTGCCTTCTATGTCTCGGTAGCCGGCAACACCGACGTGGCTGACTTCATGCAGATTGCCCCGGCCAGCGGTGAGTTTGTTGCTACGGGCGCTTATGTGGAATATATTGCCGACCTCGGTGCATACGCAGGTCAGGAGGGCTACATCGCCATTCGCCACTTCAATGTCTCCGACGAGTTTATTCTTGTCATCGACGACTTTGCGATTGTCGACGAGGTGGCTCCTGTCACAAACCTTCAGGTTGCCGATGTCACAAGCAGCCAGGCTACCGTTTCGTGGAGTGGTACCTACGATAGTTTCAATGTGCGCTATCGCACGGCATACGACACAGGCGCTACTTACTTCCAGGACTTCGAGGGCGATATTGAAGGCTGGACCGCCTATACTGAAAATGAAGGTGATGGTTGGGAACTTGGTTCCTGGGGTGATGAATATGGCATTGTGGCATATTCCGAGAGTTATTCTAGTTCCACAGGATTAGATGTTGACAACTGGTTGATCAGCCCTAAGTTGGCTCTGGGTGGCACCCTCAAGTTCTCGGAGTATGTTAGTTCATCGTGGCCCGACTCCTACGAAGTACTGCTCTCAACTACCACCGATGAGAAGGAAAGCTTTACCATCACCTTGCGTGAGATGGCTGTAGGTGCAGGCGATTGGAATGAAGTCAGCATCGACCTGAGTGCCTACGAAGGTCAGGAAGGCTACATCGCCATCCATCACGTCAGCAACAATTGTTATTACTTGATCATCGACAACTTTGGCCTCTTTGGCGAGCCTGTTCCTGCAGGCGAATGGGTTGAGACGACCACTACGGAGAATTCCCTCATTCTGACAGGTCTCAATCCGGAAACCACTTACGAGGTGCAGGTTCAGGGCGTGACAGGGGAAACCACAACGTCTTGGGCGGATGCGGTTCAGTTCACGACCCTCGAAAGTAGCACTTCTGCCCCGACCAATGTTACGGTTACGGACATCACAGCCGATGGTGCCACCATCAGTTGGCAGGGTGAAGCCGACAGTTACAACGTGCGTTACCGTTCGGGTGAAGGCGAGTGGACAGAGACTACCGCAACAGAGAAGTCCATCGCGCTGACGGGTCTGGAGAACAATGTACAGTATGAGGTACAGGTTCAGGCTGTCTATGGAGAGTTGACATCCGAATGGACGGAGCCTGTCACCTTTACAACGCTTAAAATCTTCCCCAAGCCGTCCGATTTTGCTGTCACAGATCTCACTTATAACGGCGCTAAACTGACTTGGAAAGCAAACGGTGATGAAACAGGCTGGCAGATTTATATCAGCACAACTTCAACAGTGGATGGTTCCGAACTTGAAGGCTTGCTCGTTCCTGTTGATGAACCCGAATATATTCTCACCGATTTGGAAGAATACACGACTTATTACGTCTTTTTGCGTGCCGTCTATGAAGATGGAGTCAGTGAATTCTTCACCTCAAACTTCAAAACCCTTGAACAGTTCCCCACACCCAAGAATTTTGAATATTTTGGTGACGTGACCTTTACGTCATTTGGCGTTATATGGGATGAGAACGCCAATGCGACAGGTTATGAATATATCGTATCAACCACTTCTTTGAACGATTCGCAGATAGAAGAAAATGCAGAATCCGCCGTCGCCACCGTTGAACCTTACTTCTATTTCACCGATGGCGAACCCCAAACCAAATATTATGTATACTTCCGCACCCTCTATGAAGACGGTGTCAGCAGTTGGGTTTATCCTGGATTAATTACAACCCAAAAAGTGCCGACTCCCACGAATGTGGCTGTCAGCGACATCGACAGCGAGAGCGCTGTAGTCACTTGGACCAGTGACGAGGCAATAGAGCAGTATAAACTGCGCTATCGTACTAAGGGCGTCGATCCAAGTGGTGAAGAAACTGTTGCCTTTAGTGAAAACTTTGACGGTCTGTCAGAAGGTTCTCTGCCTGAAGGATGGACAGCAATCGATGCCGACGGAGACGAGTATAACTGGGGAGCCTCAGGTAATGGTTATATGGTTTCTGATAGTTTCAAAAATGGTGTCGCCCTCTCTCCCGACAACTGGCTCATCACCCCGAAGGTCCAACTCGACGGCCTCTTGAAGTTCAATGCAAAAAATTCTTCTTCTTACTATCCAGACAAGATGGCAGTTTACGTATCCACTACGGGTACCGACGTGGAAGATTTCGTAGAGGTGCTCGAACCGATTACCCCTCCAACCTCCTGGACGGAGTATACCGTCGATCTGCACAGTTTTGCCGGTCAGGAAGGCTATGTGACTTTCCGCCACTCGTTTGTCTCCGACCAGTTGCACATCTACATCGACGACGTGAGCATCACCACCTACGAGGATTATGGAACACCTGCAGGCGAATGGGTTGAGGTTGACACCAGTGAAACAACCGCCGAACTCACCGAACTGGAGGCCGAGACCGACTACGAGGTTCAGGTGCAGGGCTTCTACCATGGATTCGTGAGTGACTGGAGCAACATCGTCTCCTTCACCACAGGCGACTTCTTCAGCCTGCCCACCCAGATTACTGTTAGTGACATCACGGCCGATGCTGCTACCGTCAACTGGAAGAACAGCAAAGCCGAAAATTACTTTGTGCAATACCGTGTCGCTGGCGAAGACCCAACCGTCCTCTTTGAGGATTTCGAGAGCGTTATCCCCGAAGGAAGTGACTATACGTACGATCTGCCCGAAGGATGGACCACCATCGATGCTGATGGCGACGGTAATAGTTGGTATATTGTTAATAGTGTGGAAAGGGCACATTCAGGCATTGCTGTCGCCACCTCGGCCAGCTATTTTGGCGAGCCATTGACACCGGACAACTGGCTTATCACACCGAAGGTTCCGCTCGATGGCACCCTGCACGCCTGGTTCAGAGGCCAAGATCCTAGTTGGAGTTCCGAACCCTATGCCATCTATATCTCGACCACGGGTACGGAGATTGCCGACTTCACCGAAGTACTTCCCCGCACCGTTGCTACCGCTGAATATGTGGAACAGGTTGTTGACCTGAGCGAATACGCCGGTCAGGAGGGTTACGTGGCCTTCCGCCACTACGATGTGACCGATATGTTCCGTCTCAACCTCGAAGATGTCGCCATCTACAAAGAAGTGTCTGAAAACGAATGGACTTATCTGTACGACTATGAAGAAGCTCCTTGCACCCTGACAGACCTGCAGCCCGAAACGAAGTACGAAGTGCGCGTCGGTGCCGTCTTCTACACTCGCGAGGGTGAGCCCATCAAGATCGAAGGCACGAACAGCGTCTTCTTCACCACTCTGGCCGAAGAGGTTGATGCCATCGACGACCTTGCTGCCGACGTGAAGGCTGGCCGTACGGATGTCTATACGCTGACGGGTATCCGCCTCAAGGGCATGCCTACCCAGCGTGGCTTCTACATCGTGAACGGCAAGAAGATCTTCGTTAAGTAAATCCCCGACACTCACATTCTTCAGCGCTGTGGCCTCACCGCCACAGCGCTTTTTTTACTCCCTTTCTGCACCCCCAATAATTATATTTCCAGATAATTTTTGGATATTTCTTTCAGATAACGTAACTTTGCGTACAAAATGACCAAAATAGCAATTCAATGGCAGATGAGTCTGTAGTATATGAACGGTTGAGGGGCAACCTGCCCGATGCCTTGGCCGTCGGTGCCGAACCGCTGCGCGTGGAACGTGCTGGTGTGTTCTTGTGTATGAATGGAACGGCTGAAATTGCGCTTGACCATGTGCGCCATCGTCTGGAGACAGGGTCGCTGTGCCTTTATTTTCCCAATAGCGTGTTGGAGGTGAAGCGGAAAAGCGACGACCTTGACGGACTGATGATGGCGGTCGAACTGGAAGTCGTGTCACCGCTGCTGGCTCGTATCATCGACATGGATCGCATGTTGCAGTTGCGCCAACGACCTGTAACCCGTCTGTCACCTGAGATGTATCGTGTGGTCCACGGCTACATGACGCTCTATCAGCATCACCAGAACCTGGCTGAACGCTATGCAGCCGCCGAGGCACGCCGTTTGTGGCAATTGAACCAACTGCAACTCGAGCGGGCGAAAGAGTGTCTGTTGCTGCAGATTGTGATTGCCTTCACGACGGAGGATGCGCAGACGAAGAATTCCGTGAACCGTAAGGACGAGATTGTGCGACAGTTCTTTGTCTGCCTGCGTCAGAACTACCGCCAGGAACATGAGGTGGGTTACTATGCAGACAAACAATGCCTGTCGATGCGCTACTTCTCGTTTGTCGTGCGTGAACGGACCTCGCAGACACCGTCGTTCTGGATTGCCAATGCCCTGCTGGCAGATGCAAAACAAATGATTGTCGAGACCGACAAGACCGTGAAGGAAATATCGGAAGCGCTGCATTTCCCCAGCCAGTCGTATTTTGGCAAATGGTTCAAGGGACATGTGGGCGTAGGTCCCATGGAGTATAAGAAAAGTGTAGATAAAGCGAAAAGGGAATGAGGCGCATCGTCGGCTGCATCGTAACGGTTATGGTCTTTTTGGTGGCTTGCCATGATGGCGAGACCGAAAGACAGCGGGAGTCGCTGGATTCCCTGAACCGCTGTGCCTATGACCAGCACTATCGCTCGACCGACAGCACGGAGATGTTTGCACGACAGGTGCTGGAGGCCTGTGCGGAGGGTGACTATACGGATGCACGCAACGAGGCCCTGTGCCATTTGGCATTTGCCAAAGCCATGCAAATGGAGTACGACACGGCACAGGTGGTCTATCGTCAGGTGCTTGATGGCGAGGCTAACGAACTGCTGAAACTCGTTGCCGACGTCGGTATGATGCGCATTTGCCAGCGTCGCAGTGCCAACAAGGATTTCTATGACTATTCCGTTTCGGCCGAACGTCGCATGAAACGGATTGCACCCGAGGAGAACCTGATGACCGATACGCAAAGACGCCTGTGGAACTATGCCCAGAGCGACTATCACCTGACACTCTCCATCTACTATTACTATGTTCGACAGGAACAGCGGGCACAGGAGGAAATCGACATCGTCGGCAAGAACCTCCAATGGGTTGAGAACGACCCTCAGCAACTGGCGTTCTTTTATTTCCTCGGAGGCAATGCCCGTAGCACCGACAAGGTCATTTCGGAGGACAACATGCGTCACATTCTGCGCTGCCTCTCCGTGGCCTATTATAACCGTCATCCCTATCTCTACAGCAAAGCGCTGACTTCGCTGGCTGACGACATGATTCAGACGGGCGAGGTGCGTCCTGGACGTGCCAACTATCTGCGCGAACTGCTTCAGATTCCCGACTCGGTCGAAGTGGCCGACTACAGCCTGTTCATGGCACTACGGGCCCTGCGAGAGTTCAAGCAGTACAAATCTCCTTTCGACATCGCACAGACCTACATCACCATCGCCGACTACTATCTTTATGGCGGACAGCCCGATATGGCACTCGATGCCATGGAGCGCATTGAGGTGCCTGCCGAGGCAGACAAGAGTCCGAAGTGCCCCGAACTGATGGTCGATGTGCGTGAGCATCTGTCGATGGTCTATAGTGCCTTGGGCATGAAATCCGAGTCGGACGAGAATCGCAACCTCTACCTCGACCTGCTCGACGCTACCCGTCAGGACCGCATGATGGAGCAACGCCTCGACTCGCTGCGCAATGAACAACGCACACTGAACCGCACTATCCTCATTGCCGGCGTGGTATTTGTGCTGATTGTTGCCCTCGTCATCTATTTCAGTCGCCGTCTCCGTGCCAACTATGCCTCCAACTACTACCGCGAACAGGCTGTTGTGGAACATGAGATGGAGCAGTGGCGCGAACGTAGCGATGAGCATTTCTCTACGCTTTCTGAAGAACAGGAGGAGGTGGAGGCAGGACGCTACTCGAACGAACAGCGACTGGCCGACCAGAAACGTCAGTACGCCGACCGTTTGACCTGTCTGTCGCTCGTCGGTGCGATGACTCCTTTCCTCGACCGTGCGCTGAACGAAATTCGTAAGATGAAGGCTGGAGACGTGTCGGCTACTCGTCTCAACTATCTCGGCGAATTGATTGACCGCATCAACCTCTACAACGAGATACTTTCGCATTGGGTGAAGGTGCGTCAGGGACAAGTGGCACTACACATCGAGAACTTCGCCGTTCAGCCGCTTCTGGATATCCTTGGCAAGAACACCAATGCTTTCCAAAGCAAAGGCATCAGCCTTACGATTCAGCCGACAGAGGCTGTCGTCAAGGCGGACCGTGCACTCACACTCTTTATGCTCAATACCTTGCTGGAGAATGCACGCAAATACACGCAGCAGGGTGGGGCTGTGGAAGTCGCCGTCGAGGACACTGCTGACTTTGTCGAACTGAGTGTCAGCGACAATGGCTGTGGACTGTCGCCTGAAGACGTCAGCACTATCCTTGGCGAGAAAGTATATGACTCCAGCCGCATCGGTGCGTCCACGGCCAACAACGATTTGCTCGTGAACAAAGGTCATGGCTTCGGCTTGATGAACTGCAAGGGCATCATCGAAAAATACCGCAAGAGCGGATCTGCTTTCGACGTGTGCCTGTTCAGCATCGAGAGTGTTCTCGGACATGGTAGCCGCTTCTTCTTCCGCCTGCCGAAAGGCGTGATGCGGATGCTAGGTGTGATGCTGTGTCTGTTCATGTGCTTCACTGCTGAAATGCGAGCAGAGCAAGTGCTTCCTGCTGATTCCCTGCACCTTCAGGCTGCCGACCTGCCCGACGACCCCTTGTTGGAACAGGCCTCTGCTTGTGCTGACAGCGCTTATTTTGCCAACCTTGAAGGACGTTATGCCGAAGCGCTTCAGTTTGCCGATTCGGCCTGTGCACGCCTTAACGATTTTTACCTCAGTCAGCATCCCGACGGTGAGCATCTCATGCGACTGGAAACAGCATCGACCATCCAGGAGATTGAATTATGGAACGAAGGTTTCCACACCGACTATCACATCATTCTCGACCTGCGCAACGAGGCTGCTGTGGCTGCCCTTGCCCTCAACCGCTGGGATGTCTATTACTATAACAACGAGGTCTATACGCGGCTCTATAAGTTGATGGCGCAAGACACAACGCTGGAGCAGTTCTGCAATGACATCAAAGCCACCAATACCAACCGCCAGACTCTTCTCGTCATTGGGGTACTGGTGTTGCTGGCGCTTTTGTTTGCCTATTACCTTACCTACTATCGCAACAACATTCTGCCGACGTTCAACCTGCGTCAGGTTTTGGCTCTCAATCGTCGCCTCTTTGAGACAGACGACGAGCGTCAGTTGGCCGACATCATAGACGAAGGCGTGAACGAAATTCGCCGAACCGACGGCGTAGCTTTGGCACTGAGCGACGGTTCTATCTATTTTTCCCATCGTTGTCCCCAGCGCGATTTCTTGACGCAGATGCTCCAACACGCTGAAACACAAACCGAACCAGCGGTCTATGCTGACGGGCGCATCCGTCTCTATCCGCTGAAGATTGACGACCGAGTCATCGGTGTGCTGGTGCTGCTCTTCCACAGTCCTCAGATGCACAAGGGCGACGAACAGTTGTTCGACCTGCTTGCCCGTCATACGGCCATCAATATCTACTACTCGCTTGTGCGCACTGAACGTCTGCGCACAGAGATTGAACTGGCGGCCGATGAGCGTCGCCGTGCAGAGGCAGAGGCTAACCACGTCCATGTGCAGAACATGGTGATGGACAACAACCTCTCGACCATCAAGCACGAGACTATGTACTATCCCAGTCGCATCCGTCAGATTGTGGGTCAGTTGCAGGGTGGGGAAGTCGCCGATGAGAAGGAAAGCATTGCTACGCTTGACGAGTTGGCGACCTACTACAAAGAGGTCTTCACACTGCTCAGCGACAATGCCGCTCGTCAGATGGAGGACGTGAACTTCCGTCGTCAGCGCATCCCTGTTGCACGTCTGATGGAGTTCGCCCGAAAGCGCAAAGTCAGTGTGGAGGAAGACGAATTGCCGACTGATGTTTTAGGTGATGAAGTGTTGGTTCGTTACCTTCTCGATAATCTTTTTGGAGCATTCCGTCAGTTGAATAAAGAATCTGAGATTTATCTGAAAACCAGTATGTTGGATAATTTTGTTCAATTTACGCTTTCTATAAATGAAGGTTGCTTCTCTGCCGACGATTTGCATGGTATGTTCTACCCCGAAACCCTGCGTTACGATGCCGACACAGACACCCTGCATGGTGCCCAGATGCTCATCGCCAAGCAAATCATTCGTCTGCATGACGACTATGTCCGTCGTGGTTGTCGCATCGAGGCGCATGCTGCCAATCCTGACAACGGAACAGGTCTTGCCATCCTCTTCACCCTGCCGGCAGCACGCCAACTTCCTTCATCCCCAACTGCCCATTAACCCATCAACAATATGAACAATTTCAAAGTCATCATCGTCGAGGATGTAAAACTCGAACTCAAAGGAACGGAAGAGATTTTCCGTAACGAAATTCCTCAGGCCGAAATCATCGGTACCGCACAGAACGAAACGGAGTTTTGGGCGCTGATGAAGCAGCAGCAACCTGACCTCGTGCTGCTCGACCTTGGATTGGGTGGTTCGACCACCATCGGTGTGGAGATTTGTCGGCGCATCCGAAAGCAATACGAAGGTGTGCGTGTTCTCATCTTCACAGGCGAAATCCTGAACGAGCGCCTGTGGGTCGATGTGCTCGATGCTGGAGCCGACGGCATCATCCTCAAGACGGGAGAACTGCTCACGCAGGGCGACGTCCGTGCCGTCATGGAAGGCAAGCGTATGGTGTTCAATCAACCCATTCTCGAGAAGATACTCCAGCGTTTCCGTCGTTCGGTACTGAGTGAGAGTATGCGACAGCAGGCACGTGTCGATTACGATATCGACGAATATGACGAGCGTTTCCTGCGCCATCTCGCCCTTGGCTACACGAAAGACATGATTGCTCAACTCAAAGGCATGCCTTTCGGTGTGAAGTCGCTCGAAAAGCGTCAGAACGACCTTGCCAGCCGTCTGTTTGGCGGAGGTGAGCGTACGGGCATCAACGCCACACGCCTGGTTACTCGTGCCTTCGAACTTCGCATTCTTGACATTGACCACCTGCAGGCCGACGAAGAATAATCCCCAAATCCGAAGCGTAATGCGATACATGCCGCTCATCCTTTTGCTGCTCACCGTCCTCGTGGCCATCGTCTCGTGGCTCGGCAGTGTCTATGACTGGGGTTTGTGCAGTCTGCTCGATGCCGAAGGACTTCGGTGGATGCTGACCCATGTGCTCGACAACTTCCGTATGTCGCCGTGGGCCGAAGTCGTCATGGGACTTTGCACGCTGAGCATCCTCGTCGAGAGTGGTCTGCTGCAAGTGTTTATGCCTCGTTTCTGGCAGCGTAGTCGTCGGTCGCTCAAGAAGATGCGTGCCCTGCAGATAACGGCTGTCTGTCTCGCTTTTTTCGTACTCTGCCTGTTGTACTTCCTGCTTTCGCCTTCTTCACCCTTGCTCAGCGCTTTTGGACGGTTCTCACAGTCGCCGCTCTACTTTGCCTCCTATTCACTCACGATGATTGTGCTCTCGTTGCTGTCCATCATCTATGGCTATACGTCGGGTCGCTTCCTTTCCTTCGCCGATGTGGTGCAAGCGCTGGTCTATCTACCTGCTTCCGTGGCCGACTATTTTGTCACACTCTTCATGGCTTCACAGTTTCTGGCGTGCTTCCATTATATGCTGGCGGCACCCCAGCCAACCCTTGGTCAGTTGCTGACTGACGAGGTTGTACAAGAGGGTGTTTTGCCTATTTCCCTTGAAATAGCACTGATGATTATTCTATATGGTATTCCATTGTTAACCAGTGTGTTGAGAATATATGTTAAACGTTAAATGAAACTGATTATGAGAAAAACAATTCTGCTCCTGACACTGCTCTGTGCTGTGTTGTTGATGAATGCACAGACCCGCAAACGCGTCAGCATTCTGGGCGACTCTTACTCCACTTATGAGAATTTTGTCCAGCCAGACAGCAACCGTCTTTGGTATCGAATGGTCGATCCGAGAAACGATGTTGTCAGTGTCGATCAGACGTGGTGGCATCTCTTCATCAAGGAGAACGGCTACCTGCTCGACCGCAACAACTCCTTCTCTGGAGCCACGATTTGTAACCGTGGTTATGACGGTGCCGACTACACACCGCGCAGTTACATCACCCGTATGGACAATGTGGGTTGCCCCGACATTCTCTTCATCTTTGGTGGCACTAACGACTCCTGGGCAGGTGTGCCGATGGGCGAGTACAAGTACAGCGGATGGACACAGGCCGAGCTCTTCACCTTCCGTCCTGCTCTTGCCAAACTGCTTTGGTACTGCACGTTGCGCTATCCAAACACCGAGATTTATGTGTTGCTCAACAACGAATTGAGCGACGATATCAACGGTTCGATGCGCATCATCTGCAAGCACTATGGCGTGCCACTCATCGAACTTCGTAACATCGACAAGCAGGGTGGACACCCGAGCATCAAGGGCATGCGTCAGATTTGCGACCAGATTAACGCCTTCATCAATGCACGAAAAGCGCAGTAATTGTTTGTTTTTCTTGCTGTTGCTGACCACCATTGCTTTGGCACAACCGATGACGTGGCAGAGGGCATCGCGCAACACGTCCCCCGACTTTCTGCGTTCTGACATTGCCCTTGCCATCGCTGACAGCGTGGTGAAGTATCAGTTGCCGAACGGTGGTTGGTTGAAGAACCAAGACTGGACGCAAGGTGTCAACAAAGCAGATTGGGAAAAAGCATGGCAAACAGGTGTAGGTGCTACCATCGACAATGGGGCTACCCATACTGAGGTGCGTTTTTTGGCACGGATGCTCCATGAGAACAACGTGATGCCCATTTCGACGCGTCATGACTATGAGCATGCCATCGCCCACGCTCTCAAATACCTGTTGTCGACGCAATATGCAAACGGTGGTTTTCCCCAGTTCTTCCCCTACGAAGGTGCAGCCCCTTATGCCCGTCACATCACGTTGAACGATGATGCGATGGTCAATGTGTTGCGGCTTTTCTGTGATGTTTCGGAGCAACGTCCACCCTTCAATACTGTGCACTTGACAGATTCACTCCGAGTAGCGGTGAAGGATGCCTTTCAGCGCGGTATTCAGTGTTTGTTGGATTGTCAGATTCAGAAAGACGGACAACTCACCGTATGGTGCCAGCAGCATCATTATGAGATCTTGCAACCGGTCGGAGCACGCAGTTACGAACTGCCCTCGTTTAGCGGCAATGGCGAAAGCATCAATGTGCTGCTCTTTCTTATGGAGTTGGACCATCCTACACCGCAAGTGTGCAAGGCCATCGAGGCTGGTGTGGCATGGCTTTGGGCGCATCGTATCGAAAATCTTGCTTTGGAGCGTTTCACCAATGCCGACGGACAACCCGACCTACGTCTTGTTCCTGCAGAAAATGCAATTCCGTTGCTCGCACGCTTTTATGACTTGACGACCGAGCTACCATTCTATTGTGACCGTGACGGCATACCACACCCGCATCTCTCCGACATCGGTCATGAACGGCGCAATGGTTATTCTTGGATTAGCCCTTTTCCACAGAAGCTCCTTCGCGAGTACGAGGCGTGGAAGAATCGTGTGAAATGTGTTTTATAGCACAAAACTCGATATTTTTCTCTTTTAACGATTCGTATTTAACTTTTTTGTCGTATCTTCGCATCCAACATTGTGATTCACTTTTCATTATTCACTTTTAACTTTTAAATTATGGAAACAAAAAAATGGGTTTGCCCCGTGTGCGGATACGTGCATGAGGGACCAGAGCCACCCGAACGCTGCCCTCAGTGCAAGGTTCCAGGCTCGAAGTTCAAACTGATGGAAGAAAAGGCTGAAGGCCTGCAGTTCGTGACCGAACATGTGCTGGGTGTGGCTAAGGACATTCCTGACACAGAGGATGGACGCTTCATCTTGCAGGGTCTGAAGGATCACTTCGCTGGCGAATGCACCGAAGTAGGTATGTATCTCGCCATGAGCCGTCAGGCCGACCGCGAAGGTTATCCCGAAGTGGCTGAGGCTTTCAAGCGCTATGCCTTTGAGGAGGCTGATCACGCTTCTCGCTTTGCCGAACTGCTCGGCGAAGTGGTTTGGGACACCAAGACCAACCTCTACAAGCGCATGATGGCTGAAGAGGGTGCTTGTGCCGGTAAGATGGAGATTGCCAAGAAGGCTAAGGCGTTGAACCTCGATGCTATCCACGACACAGTTCACGAAATGGCAAAGGACGAAGCACGTCACGGCGCTGGTTTCCAGGGACTGTACAACAGGTTCTTTAAGTAAAATAGCCTTCCAACGGACTCTCCCCCTGCCCCTCCCTGTGAGGGAGGGGAGTATATAGTAAAATCCCATGTAAGCAATTTCGTTTACATGGGATTTTTGGTTCGTCCGTTGGATGGGATGCCTATTGACTTCCAATAAACAAAAGCACCATCGACAGCAGGACAAGCAGGAGGTCGATGACTTTGGCTTTCAAGTTCTTTTCGTGGAAAGCCAGTGCACCGAACAGGAAGGAGACGACCACGCTGCCACGACGTATCATCGACACAATGCTAATCATCGCTCCGTCGAGGCTCAGCGAATAAAAATAACAAAAGTCGGCTGCCGAAAGAAACAGGGAGATGAGTGGGATGAACCACGACCAATGAAAGGGCGTGCTACGTTTGTGTTGCGGCCACCATAGAAGAAGTAGGGCAATGCCCATCATCCCCAGTTGGTAGATATTGAACCACGACTGCACCGCCATCTTGTCGAGTCCGATGCCACCGTTCTCTGGCGGTGCCATCAGATACTTGTCGTACAATCCAGATAGCGCTCCGAGGATGTTTGAGAGTAGCACAAACACTATCCATTTGTTGTGCTTGAAGTCGATGCCCTCCTTCTTACCACTGCGTGAAAGCAGCCAGAGACCTATCATCGCGGTGATGACACCCAGCCACTGAAACAGTGTCAGACTTTCGCCAAAGAGTGTCAAAGCACCGATGAGCACCATGACGGGTCGTGTCGCATTGATAGGTCCGACGATAGTGAGTGGCAGGTTCTTGATGCCAAAGTAGCCGAATAGCCACGACGACAAGACAATCAGACTTTTCCCGACGATGTATTTGTGCTGTTCCCATCCATAGGCCTGAACATGCAGCAACGCATCTTCCCGAATCACTCCCTGTGCTGATAGCACGATGAACGGCAAGAACAGTAGCGACGAGAATAGTACGTTCAGCGTCAGCACAGGTATCACCGCATTCCAACTCAGCGCCTTCTTCTTAAATACGTCGTAGAAGCCGAGCAACATGGCAGAAAGAAATGCAAGGGCAAGCCACATGGGATTTACGATTTGACGATTTACAATTTACAATTTACGATTTACAATTTACGATTTACGATTTGCAGTATATCGGGGTGCGGTCTGCGGCATGTGCTGACGTGACTCACAGAACGCAGAATTATGAACTGCGGTGCATAATCAAAATAAGAGCGCCAGGAATTTAGGACTTGGGAAGAGGCTGATTTCAGAGAAGTCTTGCGTGGGAGAATTGAGCGTTTATAAGAAGATGTCCTCGGGATAGGTGATGTTGGCGAGGAAGAGGGCGTTGCCAGGGACGCTTTGACCAGCGGCACAACGGTCTTTCTGCTCGATAATTTTGCAGAACTCGTCGATGGTCAGTCTGCCGCGCCCTACATCGACCATCGTGCCGACAATGGCCCGAACCATGTTGCGAAGGAAACGGTCGGCCGTGATTTCAAACATAAGCGTTCCGTCTTCACGAGCCTTCCACTTTGCCTCCATGATGCGGCAGTTGTTGGTCTTGACGTCGGTGTGGAGTTTGGAGAAGGAGGTGAAGTCGGTGTAGTCGAAGAGACGTTGGCAGGCTTCGTTCATGAGGTCGAGGTCGAGCGGCTGATGGAAGTGCCAGGCGTAATGGCGCAGGAAGGGTGACTTTTCGCGTATGATATAATAATGATAGGTGCGCGAAGTGGCGGAGAAGCGGGCATGAGCGTCTGGTTTGACGGGGACGATGCGCTGGACGGCGATGTCGGGAGGTAGGAAATGAGACAAAGCACCCACTAACTCTCCCGATTGGGGGAGGACAGCACCATCAAAGTGTGCCACCATCATGCTGGCGTTGACTCCTGCGTCGGTACGGCCTGCTCCGACAACCTCGATGGGTTGACGGAGTAGGGTACTGAGGGCATGCTCGAGCACTTCCTGCACGCTGATGCCGTTGGGCTGACGTTGCCAACCGTGATAGCGGGCTCCGTCGTAGGAGAGATAGATGAAATATCTCATTTTTCCTCCAATGCAAAGTTGATCGTGCCGACATATTGGGCGTTCTTGCCCATGTGGTTGAGTGGTATTTTGCGACCGTCGGCGTTCTCAATCATGCGCGGTTCCTTGAGGTACGTGTGGCTATGACCGCCGAAGACAGCATCGATGTTGTGCATGGCAGGGATGAATTCGAGGTCGTACATGCCTCCGTTGAGTGGACGTGTGTAGCCGAGGTGAGAGAGGACGAAGACGAGGTCGCAATGCTCTTCGTTCTTCAACTTCTCGGCGATAGGTTGAGCACATTCCACAGGGTCACGGTAGATGACGCCTGGGCAGTTCTTCTCCGACACGAGTCCTTCGAGTTTGGGACACACGCCGATGAGACCGATGCGCACACCTTTCTTCTCAACGATGACGTAGGGCTTGACAAGGTCCTGCAAGACGGTGCCGGTGAAGTCGTAGTTGCAGCAGACGATAGGGAACTGTGCCATGCGGAACAGACGAGCCATGTTGTCGATACCGAAGTCGAACTCGTGGTTGCCGATGGTGGCAGCGTCATAGCCCATGTAGTTCATCAGTTTCACCTCGACGTCACCCTTGTAGAGGTTGTAGAAGGCCGAACCCTGAGAGAAGTCGCCGCAGTCGATGAGCAGCAGGTCGGGGTCGACGGCACGCATGTCTTCGACGAGGACGCAGCGGCGCAGATAGCCCGCCTTGTTGGCTGTGGCTGGATTGTCGCCCTTGGGATTGAGTGGCATGATGCACGAGTGTGTGTCGCTGGTCTGCAAGACGAGCAGGTTGGTGGGCTGTTTGGGCTTGGCAAAGGAAGCACGCAGTTCGTCGAGCGACATGCCTTCGATGGTGACGCGACCTTCCAACTCGGCCGTGATGGCACGACCTGCAGCGGCTTCACGACGGATGTGCTCCATGTAGATGTCGCGCACAGCGTCGGGTTTGACCGTCTTCTTCACAGCCTTGCGCAGAGCCGTGAGACCGTCGTTGCCCTCTGCCAGATAGTCGATGGTGGCGATGGTGTATTTCTTCTTCGGATTGACAGGTTTGCCGCCGATGGTGGCCGACAGCAGTTCGCCCTCGGGAGTGATGTTCAGTTGTGCCCCGCTGATGCCTTCGCCTTTTGAATGTGCTATCTGACGGAACAGTTCCATAAGGTCCTCGCCACGCATGGTCAGCAGGCAGAAGCGGTTTTCGAAGGGTGCAATCTCCATGATGTCGCCGACGGTGATGTCGCCTTTCGGCATGGAAGCACGCAGACCACCAATGTTGCACAGACCGAGGTCAGCCTTCTTGCCGTAACGGACCGATTCCTCGCGAAGCACGTCGCTCACCCAGTTTGACAGCAGGCTTTCGGGACGATGTGCCGGCATCTCCACGGCGCTCTGCCCGAGGACGGGCGTCATGATGCTGTCCACGCCAGCCATGTAGGGACGCACAATGGCCCACGCTCCCTCGTCGGGATGACGGTCGTAGGCAGCAGTTACTTCGATGCGCTGAGGCGTAACCTCCTTGGTTACAAATCGCTGGGCATGAGACGGAAGTAAAAAGTACAAAGTACTCAGCACCGAGACTAATAAATGTTTCTTGTTCATATTCGTTAGGTTTTATTTGTTTGTTATATAATCATTCGTCGAGCAAATTTCCAATATTCCATGTAAGGAACTCTTCTATGGGAACTCCACCAGAACCCACGACAAAGGAATGAGTAGGATGAAACTTTTCGTGAAATACAGCGAGCCCATTATTGGCCGTTCTTCTTCCGCTTTTGACTTCAATGGCAATGCATTGCTTGTTGTATTCGATAATGAAATCCACCTCATCATCTCTTTCACGCCAATAGTACAACTTATAGTCATATTCATCTGCCTGATTAAGCAGATAAGTACCAACGGCACTTTCTACCCAACGTCCCCATAATCTGGGGGTGGTGAATGCTTTATGGAAAGTCGTACCTGCTTGTGCAGAAAAAAGTGCCGTGTTGTAAACCATTAGTTTGGGAACGGAGTTATACTTTCTGGCAGTATCCGAAGCGTATTTCTGCAATCCGCATAGTAGTCTTGACTCGTCGAGCGTGGTCAGATAGTTGGCAAGTGTTGTTATGTTGCCTGCATCCTGTAACTGTCCCAGCATCTTGTTTAATGAGAGTTCCTCACTCGAGTATGAACAACCGAGTTCAAACAGTTGTTTCATGAGGGCAGGCTTGTAGATGATTTTGGTTTGTAGGACGTCGCGCTCGATTGCAGGGGCAATGATGCTATCCTTGATGTACTTACGCCAGCGACGCTCATCGTTGATGTACTTGGCACCACCAGGATAGCCACCGAAGTAAATGTATGGGTCAACGTCCACATTGAAAGCCTCGTGCATTTCTGAATAACTCCAATGAGGCATACGGATGAGTTCATAGCGTCCAGCCAGCGATTCGGTCAAACCGTCTTTCAGCAGCAGGCGTGAAGAACCAAGGATGACGACTTTCAGGTTGAGATCGTTGAACGTGTCTGAGTCCCATTCTTTTTTGATGGCTTCGCTCCAGTTTTCCAATTTGTGTACCTCATCGATGACAAGCAAATATTCGTCTGCTTTCAGAGCCTTCATCTGTGCACGAGCCGTCGCCCACATTTCGCTTATCCATGCATTGTCGGTGGATTCCACATTATCAGCACTTACCAGCAGGTGAGGTATGGTCGTTTCTTGCAGAACCTGCTTGACCAGAGTTGATTTGCCCACTTGGCGCGGTCCTGATATGACCTGAATCTTATCTCGAGGTTCTGAAATCCGTGAGAATAATTCCTTGAATTGCGCTCTTTTGAACATAACTTTTTGATTTCGTGTTGCAAAGATATGCAAAATTCTCAATTTGTCCAAGCAAAATTCTCAATTCTTATTCACGAGATTCTCAATTCGGATGCATTTGGTACTGCTTAATGTCCTCGTGCAAGTGTTTGGAAATGACACGCCAAGTGCTTAGCGTCATTACGCCAAGTACTCAGCGTGTACATTATCAGTTCTTCGTCAGGATGAAGGCAAAGCCACCGCCGCTGGCCATGTGGACCTTGAGACCTTGTGTGACATCGACCGACTGAGGCTTTAGCAGTTGGTAGTCGCTGGCATTCTTCTCGGCATTGGGACCGTCGATACATGAGCGCATCTTGTACGTGACTCCGGGATCGAGGAAGTTGAACAGTACGTTGACGTCGCGGGCATCCCAGTTGGTCTGACCGGCCACGTACCAGGCGTCACCCTTGCGGCGAGCCGTGACGATATATTTGCCCATCACACCGTCGAGGATGCGTGTTTCGTCAAAGACCGTGGGGATGGATGCGAGGAAGTCGGTGTACTGAGGTTCGTGCTCGTAGGCCGTGGGATTGTCGGCAAGCATGGTGAGGGGGGAGTCATGGACGATATACATGGCTGCCTGGTGACAGCGTGTGCCCATGGTCATGGGGTTGTTATAAACGGGTTGGAAGTCGGCACGAGTGGCATTGCGCATGCCTCCAGGGGTGAAGTCGGTATAGCCAGCCTGTTGGCGGATGAAGGGGAAGGTGACGTCGTAGAGCGGCATGTCCTGTTCGTCGTGCTTCGTCCATTTGGCCTCTTCCATGCCGAACACGCTCTCGAAGTTGACGACGTTGGGATAGGTGCGGCACATGCCTGTGGGCGGATAGATGCCGTGGTAGTCGAGCATGAGGTGCGACTGGGCACAGCGTTCGGCAATGCGATAGGCCATTTCCACACCTTCTTGGTCGTTGCGGTCGAGGAAATCGACTTTGAAACCTGCGATGCCCATGTCGGCATATTTCTTGCAAGCGGCATCGAGTTGGTCATCCAGCACGTTGAAGACGGTCCAGAGGATGATGCGCACTCCTTTGTCCTTGCCATATTGCACGAGTGCAGGCAGGTCGATTTCGGGAATCGTCGTCAGCATGTCACCGCTTTTGGGATTGTACCAGCCTTCGTCGAGGATGATGTAGGGCAACTTGTACTGGGCGGCGAAGTCAATATAATACTTATAAGTGTCCATGTTGATGCCTGCCTTGAAGGGTACGTGCGAGAGTCCCCAGTCGTTCCACCAGTCCCACGAAACCAGTCCAGGCTTAATCCAGTCTGTTGCACCGATACGGTTGGGCGACGCAAGGGCATAGACAAGATTGCTGGTCGGCATGTCCGTGTCTCTGTGGGTGATGCCGATGATGCGCCACGGGAAGATGCGGTTGCCACGGCAGTGGGCGATGTACGATTCTGTCTCCTTGACATAACGCTGCACACGCCAGGCATAGGTGTCGAAGGTCTTGGGACGGCGTGCAAACCATCCCTGCAGATTACCATTGCCGTCGGGTTTTACGAACATGCCTGGGTATGCCTCGACGTCGCTCTCCATGAACGTCACTTTGATGCCTTCTCCTGTGTTGATTTGAGGACCACATGCCACGACGCAGGGCAGAAAGGCCAGATTGTCGGTGGGTTGCTCGGCAATCGGTTTGACGCTATAGACGGCTTGGAATGCCATTGCTTCGGGCTTGCGAGGGTTGGTAGAGTAGGCGAGCCACGACCTGCCAGGCTCGGCGAAGTTCAGTTTGACGGTCTCGTTGGCGATGCGGTATTCCTTGTTCTTCATGCCCGTCGAGACAAAGCGGTAGGCCACACCGTCGTTGTAGGCACGGAACTCGATGTCGAATCCTTCTTTCAGACGCAGGGTGAGTTGCGTATATTCCGTGTCGAAGGCGGCCTGGCGATAGAAGGGTGCTGTGATGTGCTCCTTCTTTTTGTCGGTCTTGGTGCTGCTGATGGCACTGAACTGTACGTCGCCACGTCCCTCAATCTCCAATCCGAGACGGCAATGGGTGAGAACGGGAGTGTCGTACGCAAAAACGCTGTACTCAATGGCACCACGGTCGGACACCTCAACCGCTACACTCTCGTCGGGCGAGGTGATGCGATAGACCTTGGGTTCGATGTGCTTGAGTTGTGCTGAGGCAGAGAGTGCGCAGAAAAGACTGAGCACACAAAGAATGTTGCGTTGCATAATGGTAAATGGTTTTATTTTAAGGTGATTTGATACGGATAGGTGCGTTCGGTTCTCTCTTCACGACGCTCGTACGGATTGCCGGGCTGACGTCCGTACTGGTCGGCGGGACAGCCTACGACCACGAGATATGCCTTCCGCGTATTGGCTTCGGGCTTGTAGGAAACCTTGCCTGCGAAACCGCGCTGCATGGGCAGGTAGGTGGCGTTCATGTCGTTGTCAACCAGCACGACGCCCCATCGGTAGGCATCCTTTGCCTTGTCGCCCAGACCTTCGAACTTGACGGTCGAAGCCTTTAGGGGCAGAGGAATGACGTTGAAGCCATAGGTCTGTGGCACAAAGTCCTGCTCGGGCTTCCACACATTGCCCGTCTGGGTGATAGGGGTCTCGAGTTGGCAGGCATACTTCTTGTGCGACGACTTCACACGTGGAAAATCAAACGTGACGAGGCGTGAGTAGCAGTCGTACATCTCGTCGGCCATGCCGTTCAGGTCAAGGCCGAACATGCGCATGTAGGCCTGGGCGATGTCCTCGCCACGTCGTCCTTCGCGGAACAGGTCGGCCATGACGCGCACGCCATGCTTCGTTGACCAGTATTCAAGTACGTAGGGCGAGTGGTAGATGTTTTCGCCAGCCAGGAAACGGAGGTGGAACAACTTGCGGAAAGCCTCCCAGTGATAGTTTTCGTCGGTCGTCCATTCGGGGTTGACCTGCCAGAGCATCCACTGCGAGCACATCTCGTAGATGCCGCCGCCGAGTCCGTGGCCCATGCCGTCGCAGGCAATCTGAATCTGGAACGAGTGGCCGATTTCGTGGGCGATGCAATTGAGTTTCTTGTCCTGCACACGGTTAGGGGCAATCCACAGCGCTCCGATGGTGTTGTCATAGTCGCCGCCGTAGGCCGTGCCTTCGAGCGAGTAGTTGAGCATGACCATCATGCGCAGCGAGTCGGCCTTCGAGCCGGGAAGGGTGAACTTGAACTCGTCGCGGTAGGTCTGGTAGAAGAATTCGAGACGTGCGAGCAGGTTCTGCAGATCGACCGTCATCTTGTGTCCGTCGAGGTCGGGAGCCTTCGAGAGGTCGTCGCCGAACCCTTTTTCCCAGAACACCACCACGTTTTCCGTGGCCGCCATGCGGTAGTAACTCCATTTCGAGTCGGGGTTGGTGAAGTCGTTCCCCTTGAGGTCCTCGGGGATGTAGATGGCCTTGCCTTTGGGCAGTTCATACGACTTTTTGCAGTTTTCGCAGTGTTGTGCTTGTGCACTAAGGCCGATGCAGAGCATCAAGGCCATCATCAGACAGATGTTAGCAGTTTTTTTCATAATGATAAGTTGGTTGGTAAAAGAAGATAGCGCAAAGTTACGATTAAGTGAGCGTAATACAAAATGAAAGACAAAAAAACTTTTATTATTAGACATTGATAATTTGGCTCATCTTCGTCATTCCCCATAAAAAAACAAATTTTATTTGAGTATTTCCAAGTTAAATCGTACCTTTGCAGACGAAACAATAAAGAATTAGATATGATACAACAAACTACGACAACTCCTGTTCCTGGGCAACTTATTGTAAATGTCGAGGATGTTTCGATGTTGAATGGTTTGAAGAAGGCTATTAGCATGCTGCGAGGTGTGACTAAAATTACTATCTCTCGTCGAAAGCCGTTATCTGATTATGAGCGTTCGATTCGTGACCTCGAGGCGGGGAACGTAAGGGAATTTGGCTCTGTGGATGACTATTTCAAAAGCATGGGTGTGTAATGGCATACAGAATCATCACTACCCGTCAATTTGACAAGAATTTCCTAAAGTGTGTCAAGCGTGGTTTGCCGATGGAAGAATTACGCACAGTCATGTCTTTGCTTGCTCGTGACGGATGTCTTCCTGCTAAGTATAAGCCACATGTCCTTCATGGTAACCGTCAAGGACAATGGGAGTGCCATATTAAGCCAGATTGGTTGTTGATATGGGAACAACATGATGATGAGTTAATACTGATTATGTTGAACACAGGGACACACTCGGATTTGTTTAATAAAAAAAGAAAGAAATAAAGAGTAAAGACTATGAACGAAAACATCATTGCTCCTGGCGTTCTTTACATCGGAGCAGACGACACGGAACTTGACCTGTTCGAGGGTCAGTATGTGATACCCCAGGGCATTTCGTACAATTCGTATATCATTCTTGATGAGAAGGTGGCTGTGCTCGATACCATCGATGCACGCAAGACGAACGAGTGGATGGACAACCTGACAAAGGCGCTCGACGGACGTACGCCCGACTATCTCGTCGTTCACCACATGGAACCTGACCACTCGTCGAATGTCAAACTGGCACTCGACACATGGCCCAACATCACGGTGGTATGCTCGGCAAAGGCACAGCAGATGATTGCCCGCTTCTTTGGCGTCACCCTGCCTGCCGAACGGGTGAGAATCGTGAAGGACGGAGACACGTTGCCCCTGGGCGAGCACACCTTGCGCTTCTTCACCGCGCCCATGGTCCACTGGCCCGAAGTCCTGATGTCGTTTGAGGAGAAGGAAGGTCTGCTCTTCTCGGCCGACGCCTTTGGCAAGTTCGGTGCGCTCTCGTACGACGATCCCGAGGGTTGGGCATGTGAGGCACGCCGCTACTACTTCAACATCGTCGGCAAGTATGGCGCACAGGTGCAGATGGTGCTGAAGAAACTGGCCGATCTCGACATCCGCAAGATCTGTCCGCTCCACGGTCCTGTGCTCGATGCCGACCTCGACTACTACCTCAAGACCTACAACACGTGGAGTTCGTACGAGCCTGAGGATGAGGGTATCTTCATCGCCTACTGCTCGCTGCACGGCAACACCGAGGAGGCAGCGCTCAAGTTGGCGAGCATTCTCAAGAGCGACTATAACGTCAAGGTTGCCACCTCCGACCTGCGCCGTGACGACATGGCCGAAGCCGTCGAGGATGCCTTCCGCTACGACCGTATCGTGCTGGCTGCTCCCACCTACGACGGAGGTGTCATGCCCGTGATGGAGGACTTCATCCGCCACTTGCAGGCGAAGAATTTCCAGAACCGCCGCGTGGCCTTCATCGAGAACGGCACCTGGGCGCCGATGGCTGCCAAGAAGATGCGTGAGATGATGGAGACGCTGAAGAACATCACCATCGTCGAACCCGTCGTCACCGTCGAATCGACCGTCAAGGCCAAGACCGTGGAAGACCTCAAGACGCTGGCGGCAGCCCTGAACGCCTGACGATTGCTCCACGAGGTGTTATCCCATGCAGAAACTCTGCACCCTCTGCGTGAGATAAAAAGAGAAGGTAAACGCCCATGAAACAACTGCTCATACTCATCCTGTTCGTCATGCTTGCAGGCCCGTCGCACGCCCAGCAAGACACAGCCGCCGTCTCCCCGTCGCCCTACTATTACCGTCTCATAGGCGCACCCACCTTCTACCGCGATGCCATCCACGACGCCTTCAGCCTCACCCCCAAACGTGAGGCAACACTCAACGACGAAATCAACAAGGCACTCGTCCAACTCTACGTGCGCCATCCCGAACTCGTACGCTACCACGACCGCCAGTTCCAGAACGAGCAGATAGAGACCGTACGCACCCCCGAGCAGCAGACCATCACCGCCGAGGTCGAGCAGGTGCTCAAGCCAGCCACCGGCGACAAACCCCTGGACGTGGAAATCACCGACATCGGCCTGCAAATCCAGCGCCCCAACTTCTGGAAAGTCAAGGGCACCTTCGCCCTACGCTTCACACAGAACTACTTCAGCGAAAACTGGTACAAGGGCGGCGACAACAACCTCACCCTCCTCTCCTCGCTCCTGCTCGAGGCCAAGTACGACGACCAGCGACGCATCACGTGGGAGAACCGCCTCGACATGCGCCTCGGGTTCGTCGCATCGCCCGCCGACACCTGCCACAGTTACATCACCAACAACGACAAACTCAACCTCTACAGCAAACTCGGCGTCAAGGCAGCCCGCTCGTGGTATTACACCGCCTCCGTCGAGGCCAACACCCAGTTCCTCCCCGGCTACCGCGTCAACGACACACGCACCTGGTCCAAGTTCTGCGCACCCCTCGACTTCTACGCCTCGCTCGGTATGGACTTCAAGCCCAAACTCAAAGACGGCAACGAACTCAGCGTAGCCCTGCTGCCCCTCTCCTACAAGTTCCGCTATATCCGTGCCGACGAGGAGAACATCCACCGCTCCTACAAGATGGAGAACGAGAACTTCCACCAGGACTTCGGTGCCAAGGTCGAGGTCAACGCCAAGTTGCGCATCGTGAAAGACCTGCTGTGGAAATGCCGCTGCTACTACTTCACCTCCTACAAATACACCGAGGCCGAACTGGAGAACAGCCTCCAGTACAACCTCTCCCGCTACATCGCCGCCGAACTCTTCACCCTCTGGCGCTTCGACGACAACCGTTCGCCCGACTTCTACGACCGCAACCTCGGCTACTTCCAGTTCAAGGAATACTTCACCCTCGGACTGACCTACAACTTCTAAAAACAAGACCCCCTCTATCTCCCCCGTAAAGAGGGAGGACCTCGTTTCCAACAGCGTGGGTTACTATTGGTTTTGAAGTCCTCCCCCTCGGGGGGAGATAGAGGGGGTCTTGAGGGTCTTGAGGGTCTTGAGGGGTCTTCTACATACTAAATCCATATTTCTTTCGTTATAATATAAATCATGAGACTGAAGTATGCGACACGGACGTGGGCTGTGTGCACCCTGCTGGTGTGCACGCTCTTGTCGTGCTCGAACGAGAACATCGCCTACAAGAAGGGAGAACAGGCGCTGGCCATCGGCGAGTACCACACGGCCGCGGCATGGTTCAAGAAGTCCTACCGCCGCATCCCTGCCAAGAACCGTGCGAAACGCGGACAACGTGCCTTCATGCTGGGCGACTGCTACCGACGCATCAACATGCCACAACAGGCCGTCTCGGCCCTGCAGAATGCCGTGCGATACAACTACCCCGACTCGCTCGCACTCTTCTACCTGGCTCAGCAACAACTGAAAATCGGCAAATACAAAGAGGCTGAACAGAACTTTAAACTATACCTCGAGAAAGACCCCATTAACGAACTGGCGCACATAGGGTTATTGTCGTGCGAACTCGGCCCGCAATGGAAGGCCAATCCCAACCTCTACAAGGTGAAGAAGGAGAACATCTTCAACGACCGAAGGAGCGACTGGAGCCCGATGCTCGTGCCTGGCGGAAGCGGCGTGAGGCAGAACGTGGACTCGGCTGCCACGGCGGCTGCCGAACAGGGTGCCGTGCTGGGCAAGACCGAATGGAACATCAACCTCATGGAGTCGGAACAACTGGTGCTGTCCTCGACCCGCAACGATGCCACAGGCGACGAAATCAGCGGTGTCACAGGCGTGAAGTTTGCCGACCTCTTCCTCGCCAAGCGTGAGGAGAACGGCAAGTGGAAGAAGGCCGAACTCGTGGAGTCGGAGGTGAACGGCGACTATGACGAAGGCGCCTGCTGCTTCTCGCCCGACGGCAAGACCATGTACTTCACCCGCTGCTCCAGCGACCCCGACTATCCGCGCTATGCCGAAATATGGCAGTCGGCACGCAGCGACGCCTCGTGGGCCAAACCTACCAAGTGCGACATCAGCAAGGACACCCTGTCATCGTATGCCCATCCTGCCATCACCCCCGACGGCGAGTGGATGTACTTCGTCAGCGACATGCCGGGCGGACTGGGTGGCATGGACATCTGGCGCGTGCGCATCATGCAGAGCGGCTTCGGCGGCGTGGAAAACCTGGGACGCCCCATCAATACGCCTGGCGACGAGATGTTCCCCTCGTTCCGCCCCAACGGCGACCTCTACTTCTCGAGCGACGGACACCCCGGCATGGGCGGTCTGGACATCCTCAAGGCGACGCCCGACTCGGTGCGTGGCTGGATTGTCGAAAACCAGCAATACCCCCTGAACAGCAGCATGGACGACTTCGGCATGACGTTCGACGGCGTGCACAACCGCGGCTTGTTCTGCTCGAGCCGCAACGACGGCAAGGGCTGGGAACACATCTACAGTTTCGAACTGCCCGAAGTGCTGCAGACGGTCACGGGTTGGGTGTATGAGAAGGACGGCTACGAACTGCCCGAAGGCCTGGTCTATATGGTAGGCAACGACGGCACGAACGAGAAGGTGAGCCTGCGCGCCGATGGCTCGTTCACCAAGATCATCAAACCCAACGTCAGTTACGTCTTCCTCGGCACGTGCAAGGGCTTCCTGAACGTGAAGCAGGAACTGCGCGTCACCCAGAGCGAAGAGAGCGAGGAGTACGTGCTGCAGTTTCCCCTGCCGCCCATCAACATCCCTGTGCTCATCGACAACATCTTCTACGAATATGACAAGGCCACCCTGTTGCCCGAATCGAAGGAAGCACTCGACCGCCTCGTCGTGATGATGGAAGAGAACCCCAACATCACCATCGAACTCTCGTCCCACTGCGACTACCGCGGCAGCGACTACTACAACGAGCGGCTGGCCCAGCGACGTGCCGAAAGCGTCGTCAACTACATGATTGAACACGGCGTGGCCAAGGACCGTCTGACCGCCGTGGGTTATGGCGAGAGCCGTCCGAAGGTCATCCGCCGCAAGTTGGCATCGCAGTACGACTACCTCAACGAAGGCGACACCCTCACCGAAGCCTTCATCAAAGCCCTGCCCGACGAAGAGAAGCAGGAGGTCTGCAACGCCCTGAACCGCCGCACCGAGTTCCGCGTGCTCCGCACCACCTATGGCCTGACCCTCGACGAGTACCAGAAGCAGAGCACCACCAAGCCCGAGGCCACGAAGCCCGAGGATACCAAGCCCGAGCCTATCAAACCCAAACCCTCGGCCACGAAACCTGTGCCCACGAAACCTGAGGATACCAAACCTGAGGCCCTGAAACCTGAGGGCACGAAACACGAGGAGGAATAAATCCTTTATTTTTGCATTTACGGTTTATTTGTCGTATCTTTGCAACCTATTCCTAAATAAGATACGATGAAACGGACATTTCTGAGTTTTTTGAGCCTGCTGCTGGTACTGACCGTAACGGCGCAGACAGAGTTTGAGAGACTGCTGAAGACGGCTCCCTATGTCGTGGGAGTGGAGCGGATTGAAAACCGCGTCTATCAGGAGAAATATGTGGTTCGCATCACGCAGAACGTCAACGGCAAGGATGCTACGAACGGCACCTTCACACAGCGCGTTATTGTGGGACTGAAAGGCCTGGACCGTCCGACGGTGATGGTCACCGAGGGCTATTTTGCCCACTATGCCCTCAACCCTAACTATGAGGAGGAACTGAGCCGCCTGTTCGATGCCAACGTCGTCGTGTGTGAGTACCGCTACTTCGGCGAAAGTGCGCCAGAAGGCCTACCGCAACTGGAAGGGGTGAAGCGTGGCATGGACTACTGGCAGTGGATGACCGTCGATAACTCGCTGGCCGACCTGCACAGGGTACGTCTGTCCATGGGCACCGTCTTCCGCGGCAAGTGGATTGCCACAGGTATCAGCAAGGGCGGTCAGACCACGATGTTCTACCGTGCGACATATCCCAACGACATGGATGTCAGTGTGTCATACGTGGCTCCACTGAACAAGGCTGTCGAGGACGGACGCCACGAGAAATTCCTTGCCAAGCAGGTGGGAACGAAGGAGGAACGTGCTGCCGTCATGGCTGCCGAGCAGGAACTGATGCGCCGCAAGACCGCGCTGATGCCAAGGTTTGAGGCTTTCTGCCAGAAAAAGAATTATCAGTTCAATGCCTCGATAGCGGATATTTACGACTTCTGCGTGATGGAACTGCCGTTTGCCTTGTGGCAATGGGGCACACCCGTGTCGGTCATTCCCGCACAGAATGCTTCGGACGAGGCTTGGTTCCAGTTCTTCACCGACATCTCCGAACCGAACTATCTGACGTGTCCGAGCGAATTCACGTCCTTCCATGTGCAGGCCCAGCGCGAACTCGGTTACTATGGCTACAGCCGCAAGGGACTGAAGAAATGGCAGAGCATCAAGACTGCCGAGGGCTACCTGCCCCGTTTGTTCCTGCCAGAGCAACTGCGCGGCATCAAGTTCGACAAGACACTCTACAAGCGTACCTGCCGTTACCTGAAGCAGAACGACCCACGTCACATCTTCATCTACGGCGAGGTTGACCCGTGGTCGGCAAGCGGTGTGGCAGGCTGGCTCGACTGCTCGAAGAAGCAGAACATGCGTGTCTATGTGCAGCCGCGTGGCAGCCACCGTGCCCGCATCTCCAACATGCCCGACGATATGAAGGCAGACATCATGTCAAGACTGACAGAATGGCTGAAATAGTAGGAGCGTCTAACAATGGCATGGAAATTGCAATGCCAGGCATTATCTAACCATGCGAGAAAAAGAATGATTAACAACTATTCGGAAAAAATCAACCAAATCATACAGTATAGCAAGGAAGAGGCTATACGTCTGAACAACGACTACATCGGACCTGAGCACATCATGCTGGGTATCATCCGCGATGGGGACAATGCAGCGCTGAACGTGCTGCGTGACCGTTGCCATGTGGACATTCCGACGTTCCGTGAACAAATCGAGGCACGCCTGCGCAATGAAGGCGACGGGGTGCTGATGTATGGTGGCCGTGACGTCACGCTGAACGACAAATCGTCGGGCGTGCTGCGTCTTTGCATTCTGGAGTCCCGACTGATGCGCCGCAAGATGGCCGATGCCGAACACCTCCTGCTTGCCATCATGAAGCAGCGCGACAACCTGCCGGCACGCATGCTGGAGGACTATGGCGTGAAATACGACCAACTGTACAATTATCTGGCTGTTCCGGCAACGTCACCGAAGGCCGATGTGGGATTCGAGGAGGATGAGGACGAGGAGACAGACCTGCCGCCTCAGAGCCGTGAAGGAAACAAGCAGACGGCTACCCGTACGGACAAGAGGGTGGGCAAGAAATCCGACACGCCTGCCATCGATGCGTTCGGCTTCGACCTGACCAAGGCGGCTCGTGAGGGACTGCTCGACCCTGTGGTGGGCCGTGAGAAAGAGATTGAACGTGTGGCACAGATCCTGAGTCGCAGAAAGAAGAACAATCCCGTGCTCATCGGCGACCCTGGCGTCGGAAAGAGTGCCATCGTCGAGGGACTTGCACAGCGCATCAACGAGCGTAAAGTCTCACACACCCTCTTCAACAAACGCCTCGTCACCCTCGACATGACGGGTGTGGTGGCTGGCACGAAGTATCGCGGTCAGTTCGAGGAACGCATGAAGAGCATCATCGCCGAACTCAAGGCACATCCCGAAATCATCGTCTTCATCGACGAAATCCATACCCTTGTCGGGGCTGGTAATCAGGCAGGACAGATGGACGCTGCCAACATGATGAAACCTGCGCTCTCGCGTGGCGAGTTGCAATGTATCGGTGCTACCACGCTCGACGAGTACCGCAAGAGCATCGAGAAGGATGGTGCGCTGGAACGTCGTTTCCAGAAAATCATCGTCGACCCCACAAGCATGGACGAGACATTGACCATCCTTTACAACATCAAGGACCGCTACGAGCGTCACCACAATGTCACCTATACCGATGAGGCACTGGAGGCATGTGTGAAACTGACCGAGCGCTACATCACCGACCGCAGTTTCCCCGACAAGGCTATCGACGTGCTCGACGAGGCAGGTTCGCGTGTCCACATCCACAATGTTACCGTTCCTTCAGAAATAGAAGACAAGGAAAAGGAAATCGACGAAGCCGCCACGAACCGTGATCAGGCGGTGAAGAGTCAGAACTTCGAACTCGCAGCTAACTATCGTGACCGTGTCAAGCAACTGGAAGCAGAATTGGCCGACATGAAGAAGGCATGGGAAGACTCGCTGGTCGATAACCGTGAAACGGTGGATAAGGAGAAGGTGGCCGAGACCGTCAGCATGATGACAGGCATCCCCGTACAGCGTATGGCTGCCGCCGAGGGCATCCGCATGAAAGGAATGCGCGACGACCTCAAATCGAAGGTCATCGGGCAGGACCAGGCCATCGACAAACTCGTGGCTGCCATCCAGCGTAGCCGCGTCGGACTGAACGATCCTGCACGCCCCATCGGCACGTTCATGTTCCTCGGTCCTACAGGCGTGGGTAAGACCTATCTTGCCAAGAAACTGGCCGAGCACATGTTCGGAACGACCGATGCGCTGATTCGCATCGATATGTCCGAGTATATGGAGAAGTTTACCGTCAGCCGTCTGGTAGGTGCGCCTCCGGGCTACGTCGGCTATGAGGAAGGTGGCATGCTCACCGAACGTGTTCGCCGCAAGCCTTACAGCATCGTGCTGCTCGACGAGATTGAGAAGGCACATCCCGACGTGTTCAACATCCTGCTGCAAGTGATGGACGACGGCCGTCTGACCGACTCGAACGGACGCACGGTTGACTTCCGTAACACGGTGATTATCATGACGTCGAACGCTGGTACACGTCAACTCAAAGAGTTCGGCCGTGGCATTGGTTTCGCAGCCATGCAAGGTGTGAACGACAAGGAGATGTCGCGTAGCGTGGTGCGCAAAGCCCTTGAAAAACTCTTTGCTCCGGAGTTCCTGAACCGTATCGACGAGATTATCACGTTTGACCAACTCGACCTCGATGCCATCGTTCAGATTATCGACCAGGAACTCGCACCGCTTGCCCAGCGCATCGAAACGCTCGGCTATCATCTCGACATCGACGACGAGACCAAGCGCTTCATTGCTGAGAAAGGCTATGACAAGCAGTTCGGTGCACGTCCGCTGCGTCGTGCCATCCAGTCACATCTCGAAGACAGCATTTCGGAACTCATCGTCGAAGGCAACGTAGAGCAGGGTGGTACGATTGTCGCCCGACTGAACGATGCCAAGGACAAGGTGGTGATCGAAGCCCAATAACACGCTTATGAAAAAGTGGATTTATATTGCATTGGCTGCATTGGCACTAGTTGCCATTGCGGCCTATTTTGTGTTTAGCGTCGTGGCCCGCAACGAAGAGGATGCATACATCTACATTGACCGTGACGACACTTACGACTCCGTGCTGACGAAAGTGGAGGATGTCGTGCACCCTGCTTCTTTATTCAGTTTCAAGGTGCTGGCTTCGTTGAAAAACTACGATGAACACATCCGCACAGGCCGTTATCGTGTAGAGCCAGGCATGTCGATGACCGAACTCTTCCGCGACCTGCGCAACCACAACGAAGTGCCCATCAACCTTGTCGTTCCTGCACGCCGTGAACTGCAGGACTGGGTGGGTAAAGTGGCAGCACAACTCATGGTCGATTCTGCCGAACTCTCTAAGGCCGTGGCTACGCTTCCCTGCGTCGAGGCAGCGGGTCGGAAGGCTCTGCCCGTTGAGATTATTCCCAACACCTACGAGGTCTATTGGGACATGTCGGCCGAGAAGTTTGTCGAGCGCATGCAGACCGAATACAACCGTTTCTGGACCGACGAACGCAAGGAAAAGGCGAAGAAGCAGGGATTGTCGCAACTCGAAGTCTCTACGCTGGCCAGCATCGTCGATAGCGAGAGTGCCTACGACCCAGAGAAACCGCGTATAGCAGGCCTTTACCTCAACCGCTTGCGCAAGGGTATGCTCCTGCAGAGCGACCCGACCGTCATCTTTGCCGTCGGCGATTTTACCATCCGTCGCGTGCTCAACGAACACCTGCGCACCGAGTCGCCCTTCAATACCTATCGTGTGAAAGGCCTGCCTCCAGGTCCCATCCGCATCGCCTCTGTTGCAGGTCTCGATGCCGTCCTCAATGCTGAGCAGAACGACTACCTCTACATGTGTGCCAAGGAGGATTTCTCGGGTTCTCATAACTTTGCCACCACCTACAGCGAGCATCTCCAGAATGCCCGTCGCTATATCAACGAACTCAACAAGCGAGGAATCAAACGATGATTTTCTATTTCAGCGGAGTAGGCAACTCGCGATGGGTGGCCGAACAGATTGCGGAAGCCTTGGACGACCCACTCGTCTTCATCCCCGATGCGATACTGGAAGAGAAATCCTACACTTTGCAACCCGACGAACGCCTCGGTTTCATCTTTCCCACTTACGGATGGGGCGTCCCGACGTTTGTGGAACAGTTCATCGCCCGGCTGCGCATCGAGAATGTCGGCTATTTGTACATGGTGACTACCTGCGGCGACGACACAGGCATGACCTACGAGATATTCTGCAAAGACGTGCAACGACGTGGCTGGACCTGCGCCTCGGCATGGGCTGTTCAGATGCCCGAGTCCTATATCTGTCTGCCAGGTTTCGATGTCGACACCCCTACGAAGGAAGCACGGAAATGTCAGAATGCCCGTCAGCGTGTGGCCGACATCATCGAGGCATTGAAGACCCGTCAAGTAGGCATCATTGACACCCTCCCAGGTCCTCTGAAATGGGCAAAGAGCCACATCATCCGTCCCTTCTTCAACCGCTACCTCATCACACCCCGCTATTTCAAAGCGACAGATGCCTGCATCGGTTGTGGCAAATGCGCCCAAGTCTGTCCCTACCACAACATCAAAATGTCGAGTGTTCAGGGGCAAACGTCACAAAAGCGACCAGAATGGGGTAGCGACTGTGTCCTCTGCCTCCGTTGTTACCACTCCTGTCCCGAACACGCCCTCCATTGGGGAAAAATGACAAAGAACAAGGGGCAATATCTCTTCAACGGTGGACAGTAATGTTCACCGTTTTTCTTTTTAACACGTCAATCTTCGTAAATCAGAACATCAATCTGAATTTAAAAGGATTGACGTTTCTATTCATGAATATTGACGTGTTCTCATCAATCAGAGTAATTGTCCATTTCGCATTTTTTTTGTGGGCAATTATTGCTTGTTAAATATAATTTCCGTAAATTTGCAGCGTTCATCATGCCGAAGCCTGCTTTTGGGAGGATGAGGGGTGATGACCTTATACATAAGAAAGGCGTTACTTGACGCTTTGTGCTTGACGCATAGAAATCTGGCAGTTTCCATGTGGTTGTCTAACACGAAAGCAACAAAGAACGTCCATTTGATATGTATTAAACATTTAGCAGATAGCCAATATTGTCTTCTGCTCTTTGTTGCATATATACATATCGGCGTGGGCATTCGGCGTTGTTCGTTTCGACAACCGGGCGATGCCAGAGCCTCTATGCGTGGGACGAGCAATAGTAGAACTCCCACGCTTTTTTTGTGTATATGCGTTATTCTTTTATTATTCATTTCCTGTTTTGGGAGTTTGCTGGATAAAGGAAATACCTATGACCAAAGAAGAAATTGAACAAATTGTATGTAGAGAATTATCCAAAATGTGTGATGCAGGCTTGTTATCTCGTAAAGAAACATTTCTTGAACATTCGGAATCATTTGAAGGTCACCCCCAAGATACGGCTTTTGTTGATTACACTGATGGTTTTGACAAAGTTGAAAAAACTTTGGAGGCAGTCAAAGAACAGGATGAGTTGGTCAGAAATTTATTGTATAATTGTCTGTTCTGTTATGTTGTTTCCATTATGGACAACTGTATTACAAAGGAGCTCAACTATCTTGTTCATTATGTTCCTGATAAGGAAGGGAATATGATAAATCAGCCAAGTTTCCATGACATCAAGGCTCAAAACATCGACAGCATTCACAAATACTTCAAAAAAATATTCGATGTGGAAACCCCTTGTGATGATTTCCTATATGCAGCCAATTATATTCGTAATAAGATAATGCATAATTTGGGGCGAAATCGCGAGGACAATATGACTTATCAAGTTAATGAAAAGTGTGTCCGTACAACAATGCAACATGTAAGGCAATATTTCTTAGAAATTACAAAACTGAATAGAGATTTATTCGTCAATCATTTTCTACAAAAGCAAAAATAATATCATTATGAACAAGAAAACTTTTTTGCGAAGAACATTGTTCTTCCTGATGTGTCTGTGTGGTACATCGTCTGTGAGTGCATTGGAAGTCACAATTGATGGCTTAGTGTATGACTTGTCAGGAACGTCTGCTACCGTGCTGCATGTGGCTCAAGGTAACAAAAACACAACAATAGAAATACCTACAACCGTGGTTTATGAAGGTCTTACATACACTGTGAGTAAAATTGGGAAAAAAGCATTTTGTAATTATTATCACCCCGGAGGTGTTGGTGATGAGTATTATTATGTAAGTGGAAACAGATATGAATACTGGAAAGGAAACACCCCTTTTGGTCCTCCATCTTATGCTTGGTCTGATGGCTGCGCAGTTGACAATTCTTATGTGACAACCATCTTTCTTCCCAATACAATCACAACTATTGATGAAGCAGCATTTTACAATACAAATTTAACTTTAGTCGCCTTGCAAGAAGGGATAACCACGATTGGAATAGCTGCTTTTGCTCGTACGCAGATTAATACAATTTATTTACCGTTAACTATTCGTAATATAGGCAGCTCTTCGTTTTCGCAAATGCGTAAACTGACCAGTATTCTCATTCCAGATGCTGTTATATCGTTTGGTACAAACATCTTTGATTCGGATGATCTACTGCGCACAATTGTATATATGGGTGCAACACCTCCCACTAACTGGGTGGCAACAACACAGACTTATGTTCCCAATGGTAATTATGACACACCTGCTTATAGTATAAATGATGCACATATTTACACTGGTCATGATTGGGTAGCAGCAGCATTTTCTATGTTGAATTGGGATTTGAACGAATATTCTTTTGTTTATTCAGGACAAGCACCAGAGGTTGTCTGGTCAGAAAAGGTGGATGATTATACACCGAGTTTCAATACAAACTCTTTACCTAAAGATGTTGGAACATGGAGTGAAGCAATACCTGTAACGTTTACAAAAGGTGGAGATTCTTTCATTACCAATTGTGTATATAATTACACTATCACAAAAGCACTATTAAATGGCAAAGTAAATGACGCGATTCGCACGTACGGAGAGGACAATCCTGAGTTTTCGTGTTCATACGAAGGTTTTGTAAACAACGAGGGTGCAAGTGTAATCACAACGGCTCCGACAATTACAACGACAGCCACGGCAAATAGCGAAGTAGGAACATACGCCATCAAAGTAAGTGGTGGTGAAGCACAGAACTATTCGTTTACGTATGAAGATGGAACGTTGACGGTGTTACCTGCTAATCTTGCAGTGACGGTAAATGATGCGACGCGGGAATATGGCGAGGAGAATCCTGCATTTGCGTTGACCTATTCGGGGCTGAAAAATGAGGAAACAGAGCCTGCATGGACGACGGCACCAACCTTTACGACGGAAGCTACGGCTAAGAGTGATGTGGGGATGTATGCCGTGGATGTGATGGCTGAGCCCAAGAACTACACCATCACGTCGAAGCAGACGGGCACGTTGACCATCACGCGAGCACCGTTGACACTCAAAGCCGACGATGCCACACGTCCGTACTATGCCGACGACCCTGAATTTACGTTTACGTGCGAGGGTTTCAAGAACGAAGATGATGCGTCGGTGCTGACCATGCAACCGACCTTCACGCCCGATGCCATCAAGCGCAGTTATGTGGGTACATATGACCTTAATGTGGAAGGAGCCGAAGCAAAAAACTACGCCATTTCGTATGTGCCTGCGACACTCACGATTACACCACGTCCACTCAATGTCAAGGTGAGCGATGCAACGCGTGTGTATGGCGACCAGAATCCGAAGTTTGAACTGACATACGAAGGCTTTGTCAATAACGAGACGGAGAAAGTGCTGACGCAGATTCCTACCGTTACAACGGCTGCTACCGTTGATAGCGATGCTGGTACGTATGATCTGTATGTGAGCGGAGGAAAAGCAACGAATTACGAACTTTCCTATCAGCAGGGACTGCTTACCATTACGCAGCGTCCTCTGACCGTTTCAGTCGGAGACTACGAACGTGACTACGATGAGGAGAATCCAGCATTTGAACTCATCTATGACAACTTCGGCGGTAGTGATGACGAGAATTCACTCGTTTCAAAGCCAGTGGCTCGTACAATAGCGACGAAAACATCAGATGTCGGCACTTATGCCATCAATGTAACTGGCGGTGCTTCACCGAACTACACGTTTACGTATGTGCCTGGTACGCTGACCATCAACCGTGCCGAACAGACCTTCACATGGGAACAAGACCTGAGTGACCTCCGTGTCGGTGACCAAGTGGAACTGAAAGCCATCGCCTCGTCAGGTCTCCCTGTGACGTTCACGATGGCGGACAATGACATTGTCGATGTTTATCAGGCAGGTAGAAAGACTTATATGGAGTGCCTGAAACCTGGCACTGTTGTCATCAAGGCTCAGCAGGAAGGCAACAAGAACTATTATCCGACGCAACGCATCACGAAGACCATCATCGTAAATGTGGCAACTTCGGTGAACGCTACTGAGGGATCGGCTATACGTATTCGTCTAACTGCATTTGGTATTCGCATCCTCAATGCGGAAGGTGAGACTGCACGCATCTACACGCCAGACGGTGTACTGGTGAAAGCCGTGAAGGTTACTGGCGCACAAATGGACGTTGAACTCCCTGAAGGTAGCATTTACCTTGTGAAGATTGCGGATAAAACCGTGAAAGTGAGCAGGTAGAAGACTTCTATGAATGACTGAAAAATGCACCGCAGTGGAACGGAAATTCCACTGTGGTGCGTACAGGAGCGGACCGCAGTGCGCAAAAAGTTGTACTGCGGTGCGTTTTTAATCTTAAGACCCTGTGCGAAAAACACAGAGATTGTTCGAATGTTTATGGGCACACTTCGTGTGGAAATCCTACAAATCGAGTCAAATCTTTCAATTAATAATGATTTGTGGAATTTGTACAGATTTGTGAGGTTTTTCTGCGAAGCAGACCCTAAATATAAATCGGGCAGACACAGAGACCTGTCCCTACAGGTGTGAAGTTGACGACCTTTTGAATGGAAGTTACGTCTAAAACTATTTTTTTAACTATTAACTTTTAACTTTTACTTTTTTTTACGTCTTTGGCTTCGCCGAAGTTACTCTTGTTCGGAAAACCTCAAATAAATTGTCTTTAGACATTTTTGTCACGACTCGACAAAATAAACAATTCTATTTGTTTTTTTGCACTCGCTGCTCCAAAAATTTGGTATTTCTCTCACTTATCCGTAACTTTGCAATCCCATGGACTTTTTATCGCTCATAGAGGACCATTCGCAACTCAATTATGAGACGTTGGGCGAACTGCGCAAGATGGTGGAACAGTATCCGTTCTTCCATCAGGCTCGGTTGCTCTATCTTGTGAATCTGCATCAGTTGCGTGACCCGTCTTTTGGCGATGAATTGCGACGTGGCAGCGTGTTCCTGCCTTCGCCTTCCGCCTTGTTCCATCTGGTCGAAGGACAGCATTATGACATTGAAAACACGTCGGTGAAATCGCCTATCATGACGGAGGACGAGGACCGTACGCTCTCGCTCATCGACAATTTCCTGATTCAACAGCCTGAGGAGGAACCGTCCGAGGAAAGTGAGCCTCACAGCGTGCCGACGGTGGCCGAGGTGACGAGCGACTATGCTTCGTTCCTTGCCATGCAGGAGGAGGTGGAAAGTCCTGCAGAGGATAATCCTGAAAAGGGTGGGGCAGATGCCATCATCGACTCGTTCCTTTCGTCGCAGGAGGGCAAGCAACGCTATGAGTTTTCCGAAAAGGATGACGATGCGCCTCAGACCGCTGCGCCAGACACGGATTTTGACGGCGCTGACCTTTACAACGAGAAAATCGTCGAAATTCTGGTCAAACAGCGGCAATATGCGCAGGCTCTCGAAATATTACGGCAGATTTGTTTGAATAATCCAGAAAAAAGCCGTAACTTTGCAACTCAAATGCAATTGCTTGAGATCATTGTAGAGAATAAATCACAATCATAAACAAAAGAAAAATGTACTCACTCATTATTGTACTTGTACTTCTGGCATCATGTTTGATGATCGGAATCGTGCTCATCCAAGAGAGCAAAGGCGGAGGCCTGGCTTCGGGTTTCTCCGCATCAAACCAGATTATGGGCGTTCGCAAGACGACCGACTTCCTTGAAAAGGCTACATGGGGACTTGCCATTGCCATGGTTGTCCTGAGCATCGTGTCGGCTTCGTTCGTTACCAAGACAACGGCTACCGAGGCTCCTATCATCGAGACGTCGGCTCCCGCTCAGCAGGAAACTCCTGCGTTCCCCGCAACGGAACAGCCTGCAGAACAGGCTCCTGCACAGTAACTGTGGGCTCTGTCTCTCACAGGAAGAGGCACAAACAACATCGCCACCGAGGATTTAGTTCTTCGGTGGCGATTGTTTTATGCTGTAAAGAGTTCGTCAGGCAGGTGGATGATGCGGGTGGCACCTTGTTCTTCAAGGAAGTGTCGGTCGCGAAATCCCCAATCGACGCTCACACAAGGGATTTCAGCATTGCGTGCCGTGGCGAGATCCACTTCGCTGTCCCCGATGTAGAGGGATTGGGCTTTCGTTGCATGGAGCGTCTCCATGGCCAATAGTACCATGTCGGGTGCTGGTTTGCGACGAATGGCAGGTTGCCTTTCACCGAATGCCACATCAATGACGTCGGCAAAGAAACGCTGGTGGAGTTGCTGTACAGCAGCATCGGGTTTGTTGCTCACGATGGCTGTCTTGTAACCTTTCTCCTTGCACTGCCGAAGCATCTCCATAATGCCGGGGTAGGGGCGTGTAAGGTCTTGGTTGTGCTGTAAATAATACTGACGGAATGCAGCGAGGACCTTTTCCTCCAATTCGGGAGAAACGAATGCTTCTTCGGGAGCATTGTCCGACAATGCACATGCACCGTTGGGCGCAGCCAGAGAATGATGAATCAGGACACGTGCCCCATTGCCAAGAAAACTACGAATCTCACATTTGCTGCGCAGGGGCAATGAATAAAGGGCAAGCGCATGATTGACGCTTGCCCAGAGGTCTTCGAGCGTGTCGAGGAGTGTGCCGTCGAGGTCGAAGATGAGAAGACTCACTTTCATTTCTTTTTCTTCTTGGAAACGAGAGGTGTCGGTCCGTCAAGGGTTGGGGTGACGGGAATGATACGTCCTTTCTTGTCGAACGTCATGCGGTCGATGCAGACTTCGCGGTGTATGCCTGGCTCTGAACGGCGTTCGATATGGTTCTTGTTGATGCGGTGATAGACGATGTACCACTCGTCCTTGCCTGGTACCTGCAGTACAGAGTTGTGGGCAGTGCCATAGATGAACTTTTCGGGCACTTGCTTCAGAATCGTCGGGTACTCGCCATTGACCATTTGGATGGGACCAAGCGGCGACTTGGCTGTACCGTAGCAGACGTGATAGTTAGCCGAACCCGTGTCGTCAACCGACCAGAGGAAGTAGTAGGTGCCTTTGCGATAGAAGACATAGGGTGCCTCGCGATAGGCCCATGTCTGCAGGGTACCACCTTGCGGCGTCATGACCTTAATGGTTTCCTGCTTGATGGAGAGCATGTCGTCGTTGAGTTCTGCACCTGCCATATAGCCGTTGCCCCAGTAAAGGTAATGCTTCTTGGACTGAGGATCGTAGAAGACATCGACGTCGATTTGCTGGCCATGACCAGTGGGCGAGTCTGTGACGATGGGCTGGCCGCTCTCAACAAACGGTCCGACAGGATTGTCAGCAACAGCCACGCCGATGGCCTTGCGGTTGAGTTGGGGATGATGGGCCGAGAAGTAGAAATAGTACTTGTAAGAACCGTCTTTCTGCTTTACCTCCTCGATGCAAGGTGCCCATGCGTTTCCGACAGCCCATTTAACCTGGTCGCTGCGAACATCGAGCATCGTACCTTCGTCGGTCCAGTTGATAAGGTCGTCAGACGAGAACACGTTGAATTTCCAACCTCCCCAACCACGGTGACCGTCGGTGGTAGAGTAGATGTAGTACTTGTCTGTCTGGTGGGAATAGAGCACCTCGGGGTCTGCATGGAAAGCCGGAAGGATGGGGTTGGTGTAGTTGCCGTAGTGAAGCAGCAGACGGTCCTTCTCTGCCTGTGTGATGGGGATGATGGTTCCGTGACGCGGAGTGAACTTGCCCTGTACTTTGGTGTTAGCAACGACTTCGAAAGTCTTGAGGTCAGGACTCTTGCAGAACTGATAATGTCCGCTGCCATAGCAGTCGTACATCACAATCCAACTGTTTCCGTCGATGCTTTGGCAGACACCGACACCTTCAACAGCCTCGTTTGTCTGATCCACATGACCGTCAATCTTGGTCCATTGGCTACCAAGACGCTTGCCACGCTCAGCCGTCAGTTGCTTGGCTGTGGCTTGATAGATGCCACGTCCGCTTTCGCTTTTGTAGAAGAGGTGGTAGAGTTGGTCGGCGGGGTTGAAGACAATGTCACCGTCGATGGTGGCAGCACCGTTGTCGAAGAGATAGGTCGGTTCTCCAATCAGGTCGGTAAAGTCATCATTGACGTAAGAGTAGTAGATGCGGTCGAAACTGTCGTGGTCGCTGGTGCGCAACGAGTAGAATACCATGTAGCGCTGGGCAATGTGGTCGTAGATGGTTTCAGGCGCCCATACACGGATGACGTTGCCCCACGATTTCGGATACTTCGTCGGGAAGTGCACCGTTGAGTGCTGCCAGTTGATGAGGTCGGTAGATTTCAGCAGAACCATACCGCGGTTGCTGCTCCAGCCGAGTGCCGAGCGCATGTCGGTGACGACCATGTAGAAGGTCTTGCCATCTTCGCCGCGCAGGATGTGTGGGTCGCGTACACAACCAGTGAGTGCGATGCTGTCACTCTTGATGACAGGATTGCCGTTGTTCAGTGGCGTGTAGTTGTAGCCATCCTCGCTGAGGGCATAACAGATTTGCTCTTCTTCAGGGGCATTGCCTGTGAAGTAGGTAAAGAGGTAAGCAACTTTTGGCTCGTCGTTCTGAGCCATGAGCGTTGTTGCGAATGCTGTTGCGGTCAGCAACAAGGTGAAAAATCTTTTGTTCATGGTGTTGTGTTAGTTATTTAATGTTGTCGTTTTTGGTGCGTACAATATCGAAGAGGTAGTTTAGTTTGACCATGATGGCTCCGTTGGCCGAGCGGCTGAAAAAGCCTTTCTTGGAGTTGTCGTAGATGTCGCCCAGTCCGTAATAGTATCGGGCCTCAAGCAGGAAGTGTCCGACAGAAGTGCTCAGTTCCATGCCCAATCCGGCAGCGATGCCATAGTCGAAGCGATGGTCAATATCGTGATCATACTGGTGGGTGACGTTGTTCGGACGGTGTGAAGCGTCCCAGACGCTTCCACCCATGTGGCGGGCTGTACCAATGGAATAGCCGAGTTGAGGACCTGCTTCGAATACAAACTTGGCACCGCGTCGTTCACGCCCCCATCCGAGTTGCATGAGCATAGGCACCTGGACGTAGTGGACGTCATGTGAATAGGTGTTGCCTGTGCCGTCCTCGATGAATTCTTTCCAACCCATGTTGGCATAGTTGACTTCCATTTGCACAGCGCAGATGCAAGTAAAGTATTTCTCACAGATGTAGCGTGCCGTGAATCCAAATGTCGGTGCTGGTTTCCAGTTTTGTTTGATGGTTGGAACGAAGGAAATGCGGTTCATCGTAAAACCGGCATTGCCACCGATGGCAAAGTCGTTGCGCCGTTCACCTACTTGGGCTTGGGCAACCAAGACCGTGGCAGACAGCATCAGGATACCGATGATCTTCTTCATTCCCATCATAGCGATGTCAGAAACTTACGATGCGGAAATAGGTGTTGATGAAGCCGTTTCCATTGCTGAGTTGTTCGAACTGCATCGGGTTCTGCAGGGCAGCCACGCGCATCGAACTGGCGTTCTCAGCAAATGTCAGGCCATATTCGTGCAGTCCAGACAGGAAGAACTTACCTGTGTCATAGCCCAGCAGTCCGTAAAGCGGATAGGTAGCCATCTGGTCACGCTTAAACCAGTTGTGGAATTGGCGGTTGAAATCCTGGACTTGAGAAGAGTAGGGGTCTGTGTAGAACGTGCAGAAGAACGATGCGTGGTATTTACTCATGTAGCCTTTGTTCTTCTCCGAGAAAGTTTGCCATTCGGGATGACCGAAAAGTTCGATTGAAGGCGTGTCAAGTTCCTTGTTCTGTTCCAGTTTTCCGATGATTTTGTCAAAGGTGGACTGAAGCGTAGAAATAGGAACGATGACGGTCTTTTTACCAGGTTCGACAAGTTCGGCGAATTTGGCAAGTTCGTCAGTGCCGACGGTCTTGTAACTGATGGAATTTTCGTCGAGCGACAGGCGCAGGTTGCTCAGATAGTCGGACTTTTCGCCACGGTCACCCGTGCTGACAATCAGGATGTTGTGGTTCTTGTAGCGTTCGACGAATTTCTGGAAAATGTCCTTGTATAGGCGGGAAGCGCTGGTGTTGATTTGGTAGCAATTTGGAACAGATGCTGTGAGAGAGGCTTTGGTACTGAACGGCACGGCAAGTGGAATGTTGTGCTTTGCCGTAAAGTTGGCCAATGCGGTGATGTTTTCCATACGCATCGGTCCGACAATCAGGTTCATGTGCGGCAGCATGGGCGAGGCCAGCAAGTTGTCCATGCCGTTCGACAGCAGACTTGGCTCTTCGTAAGCATAGACATCAACCGACACGCCTTTACGCTTCATCTCATCGACAGCAAGCAGGAAACCTTCGTAAAAGTCGTACATCTTCACAGCCTCTTTCGACTTTTTGCTGCTGTCGAGGTTGAAAGGCAGGATGACAGCCACCTTGATGCGTTCCAGTTGCTTAGCTTTGCGGGCTGCTTCGGCTGCCTCTTTTGCGGCACGTGCCTCGGCGGCTTCACGCTCACGCTGACTGGCGGCATAGGCCTCACTCTCCTTTTGCATCTCATAGCGTTCCATGGTGGTGTAAGGGATGCACAGGTATTCGCCCTTCTTGATGTTGTCGCCATCAACCTGAGGGTTGGCACGGCGCAGGTCTTCTTCGGTCACATGAAACTGGCGAGCAATGCTGAACAGGGTTTCTTTCTTGCCCACCTGATACATCGTCTTGCAGGGAATGGTCTCCTTCACCATGCCTGGACCGTCGAGCATCTGGTCGTTCCCTTCGACTACAGGTTGTGTCGGGCTTTGTGCTACCGGGATGATGATGATGCTGCCTGCCATGAGCGTATCACCTATCTTGGGATTGGCCTGCTGCAGTTCTTCTACCGAGACGTTGTATTTACGGCTGAGCGAATAGAGGGTTTCACCCATCTGCACCTCGTGTGTTGTCTTCACTTTCTGACCTTCCACCTGTGCCGTAGCGGTAGCAGTGCCAATGCACAGGAGCAGTCCGAGTGTCAAAAATTTCAGTATTTTCATTGTTGTCATCAACTATGCACAATATTTCAAGATGCAAAATTAACAAAAACTCGCCACTCTACAAAACATAATTTCCGCTACTTTACTTTTTTCCACTCTTTTTAGCGATATTTTTCAGTTATTGTTGTAAATTTGCAGTTGAAAAGATAAAACTTTGATTTATGAACCTCTTCAGACAACTGTTTCTGACATCTGTACTTTGCATCGGCACGATGTCGGTCAAGGCTCAGACAGCCAATCCTGTCATTACTTTCTATGATGTGGAGAAAAAGGCCGAGGTGTCCTTGAAACCTGGCGAATCGTCAGAGCCCATGCAGGCCCCGCTTGAAATCACCTGTTCGGCCGAAGTCGATTTTCAAGGTACGACATACACCAACTACACGTGTGAATGGCGTATTTATTATAGTGACCAAGGCGAGAAATCGGCTTTCCTCACCCGCTATGACGATGAAATCACCTATACGTTAGCCCAGGCTGGAGGTTTCGGTGTCAAACTCTACATCACGTTCCGCAATGCGTCGAACGATGAAATTGAGTACGAGTGTGAACCCTTCAGGATTGTCATCAGCGAATCGAAACTTAAATGTCCTGATGGCTTCTCTCCCAATGGTGATGACAAAAACAATATCTATCACATTGAGCACAAGTCGATTGTCCAACTCGAGGGTGCCATCTTTAACCGTTGGGGCAAACGTCTCCACACGTTTACCCTTGAAAATGTGGACATGGGATGGGATGGCATGGTAGGTGGCAAGGCTGTGCCCGATGGTATCTATCTGCTGCAGCTGGAAGCAGTCGGTAGTGAAGGGGTGAAATATAAAGTCAAGAAGGTCATCAACGTGCTTAAGGGCTACACCGAAACTGGCGAGGGCGCCACAACGGGATAGTACATTGGACATTTTACCGATTCCGATTTACAATTTGACAAACAATACGTGTTCCGTGTGATGCGTGGAGTCCTATTTCACGTAGTCTGACGTAATGAGTAATCAGCAGAAGATAGAGGTCTTTGGTGCCCGTGTGCACAACCTCAAGAACATCAATGTAAGCATTCCGCGCAACAGTTTAACAGTTATAACTGGACTGTCGGGCAGCGGAAAGTCGTCGTTGGCCTTCGACACCCTTTATGCCGAAGGTCAGCGTCGTTACATTGAGACGTTTTCTGCCTATGCCCGTAACTTTTTGGGTGGTCTCGAGCGTCCTGATGTTGACAAGATTACAGGATTGAGTCCTGTCATCAGTATCGAGCAGAAGACGACAAACAAGAATCCTCGCTCGACCGTGGGTACCGTGACCGAAGTCTATGACTATTTGCGTCTTCTTTTTGCCCGTGCAGGAAAGGCCTACAGTTACGTCACGGGCGAACCGATGGTGAAATACACCGAGGAGAAGATTCTCGATCTGATTCTCCACGACTATAAAAACAAACCGATTTATATCCTTGCCCCTCTTGTCCGTAGCCGCAAAGGACACTACCGCGAACTCTTTGACTCCATGCGTCGCAAGGGTTACCTCAACATCCGTGTTGATGGAGAGATGTTGAACCTTGTGCCCGACATGAAAGTGGACCGTTATAAGAACCACAATATTGAGGTCGTGGTAGATAAACTTGTTGCTGACGAGAAGGATGCCGAGCGCTTGAAAAAGAGTATTGGTATCGCTATGACGTTGGGTGAAGGACTCGTGATGTTGCTGACGCGTGGCAGCGATGAACCGAAGTTTTACAGCCGACGACTGATGTGCCCGACCTCGGGAGTAAGTTACAATGACCCTGCTCCAAACAACTTCTCCTTTAATTCACCTGAAGGTGCATGTCCAAGGTGTAAAGGTCTTGGTTATGTGAATCTTATCGACGAAGAAAAGATTGTACCCAATCGCTCACTTTCTGTTGCCGATGGTGCTTTGGCACCCCTTGGAAAGGCACGTGGAACAATGATTTTCCACCAGATAGAGGCAGTGCTTGAACATCATGGATATACTCTTCGTACGCCCGTCAAGGACCTTTCGGAGGAAGCCTTGCATGATGTCATTCATGGGGCTGACTACCGTGTCTGTATCAAGGCAGCAAAGTTGCACACTTCGTCCGACTATTTCTGCCAATACGAAGGTATAGGCAAGTTCATTCGCCAATTGGCGGAGGAGGAAACTTCGGCTCAGGCACAACGATGGGCTGAATCGTTTGACCGTGTCTGCGAATGTCCCGAATGTCATGGCGCTCGTCTGAAGCAAGAATCGCTGCACTATCGTGTCGGTACGAAAAACATTGCAGAACTCTCGTCGATGGACCTCATTGAACTGTTCGACTGGACAAAGCACATTGAAGAGGAAATCAGCGAACGGCAGTCGCAGATTGCACATCAGATACTCAAGGAAATATCTAAACGTCTGCAGTTTCTGCTCGATGTCGGCCTTGATTATTTGAGTCTTAATCGTCCTTCTGCATCCCTCTCTGGGGGTGAGAGTCAGCGCATCCGTTTGGCTACGCAGATTGGTTCGCAATTGGTCAACGTGCTTTACATCCTTGACGAACCCAGTATCGGTCTGCATCAACGCGACAATGTACGCCTCATCCATTCGCTCAAAGCATTACGCGACCTCGGCAACACCGTCATTGTCGTAGAGCATGACCGCGACATGATGCTGGCAGCCGACTATATCATTGATATTGGACCGCGTGCGGGTCGTTATGGCGGTGAAGTTGTCTTCCAGGGTACTCCTCAGCAACTCCTTCAGGCCGATACCATAACGGCTCGATGGTTGCGTGGAGAAGAAAAAATGCTTGATGTTTCAAGCTTCCTTATAACTAATAATGTACAGCATCATTGGACCTATGAAACTGGCGAATGGCTTACGCTCCATGGTTGTCGTGGCAACAACCTGAAAGGCATCGACGTCAGTTTTCCCTTAGGCAAAATGATTTGTGTCACGGGTGTGAGTGGTAGTGGAAAATCGACGATTGTCAATGATACCCTGCAGCCCATTCTCTCACAGCGTTTCTTCCGTTCGCTTCGTGAACCGCTCGCTTATGACAGTATTGAAGGCATGGAATTGGTCGATAAGGTTATCAGCGTCGATCAGTCCCCGCTCGGTCGTACACCACGTTCGAACCCTGCGACCTACACAGGTGTTTTCAGTGACATCCGCAGTCTGTTTGTCGAAATGCCCGAGGCGAAGATGCGCGGCTATAAGCCTGGTCAGTTCTCTTTCAATGTCAAGGGAGGCCGTTGTGAGGCCTGTGGCGGAAATGGCTACAAGACCATTGTGATGAATTTCTTGCCCGATATCCAAGTGCCTTGCGAAGTATGTCATGGTCAACGCTACAACCGCGCCACACTTGAAGTGAGATTCAAGGGAAAGTCTATCGCTGATGTTCTTAATATGACCATCAACGAGGCCGTAGAGTTTTTTGAGAATCAACCTCAAATCCTCAATAAAATTAAGACATTGCAGGATGTAGGACTGGGTTATATCAAACTGGGCCAACCCTCGACCACACTTTCCGGAGGTGAGAGCCAGCGTGTCAAATTGGCAACCGAACTGGCACGACGCGACACCGGTCGCACGGTGTTCATTCTCGATGAACCAACGACGGGTCTTCACTTTGCAGATATCCAAGCGCTTTTGCAGGTCCTCCACCGACTTGTCGAGAAAGGCAACACGGTCATCGTCATTGAGCACAACATGGATGTCATTATGAATGCGGACTACATCATCGATGTCGGTCCCGACGGAGGTCGTCGAGGTGGCGAGGTAGTTGTGACGGGTACACCGCAAGAAGTGGCACATTCAGGTCGTGGGTTTACGGCCGACTTCCTCAAACAGGAATATGAGCGAAATCAATCACCAACCTAATATTTAATGTATATGAAAAAGAAACTGATGTTAATGAGTATGTTGCTGTTGGGCGTACTCTCGGCACAAGCACAAACCAAGTCATGGACAGCCGACAACGGCAATGGCACGTTTACTAACCCGCTCTTCTACGACGAATTCAGCGATCCTGATGTTCTGCGTGTTGGCGACGACTATTATCTGGCAGGCACCACCATGCACAGCGTGCCAGGCCTTGTTATCCTGCATTCGAAAGACTTGGTCAATTGGGAAAACGTTTCTTATTGCTTTGACCGCTTCGACTTCCCCGAAGACCGTTTTTCGCTGAAGAACCATGAGGAAATTTATGGTCAGGGCATTTGGGCGCCCTGCATCCGTCACCATGACGGCAAATTCTATCTATACAGCAATGTCAACGGCAAAGGCCTTCAATGCTACATCAGTGAAAAGATAGAAGGACCTTGGAGACACATCAACATGAAAGGCAACATCTACGACCTCGGTGTGCTCTTCGACGACGATGGTAAGGTGTATGCCATTCATGGTTATGGAACGGTGAAGTGCACCGAACTGAAACCCGACATGAGTGGCCCCATCGAAGGCACGGAGCGTGTCATTATTCCTGAAGGAAATGGAGTGGGCGAGGGACACCACATGTACAAAATCAATGGCAAGTACTACCTCATCTCGACCGACTATCGTCCTAATGGTCGCACCCTCTGCTCGCGTGCCGACAATATCTGGGGACCTTACGAGACCCGTGTCATCACGGCCGACGAGACCTACGGCTACCATGCAGCACCGCTCACACAAGTGCGTGGTCGCATCGTTCCCGATGGCTCCGACTTCCGTCTTGGCAGCCTCGACAAGGACGCCACGGCCTGTACCAATGCCCATCAGGGTGGCATCGTATCGACCCCCAACGGTCAGTGGTGGGCGCTGTTCATGCAGGACTTCCACTCTATCGGTCGTACCGTATGCCTGATGCCCATGACGTGGGTTGATGGATGGCCTATGGTCGGCGTTGAGAACAACCTCGGTCGTGCTCCACGCACATGGTTCAAACCCGAAACAGGTACCAGCGATACTCCTCATGGTCCTTACGTTCGCAGCGACAATTTTGACGGCAAGAAATTGGGACGTATCTGGCAATGGAATCACAATCCCGACGACACCATGTGGAGCCTGACGGGTGGCCGCCTACGTCTGAAAATACAGCCTGCCGAACAGCTGATGTGGGCTCGCAATACGCTCACCCAACGTGTTATCGGTCCGAAGTCAGTCACTACCGTCGAACTCTTTGTCAAGAACTTGAAAGATGGTGATGTCGCAGGTCTTGGCAACATCAACGTACCTTGTTCGTGGATTGGTATCGTGAAGAAGGGAAAAGAACTCACCCTACGTTGCTTTGAGCAACTTACCAACGACACGGTTGATGCCCCGATCACACTTGCCAAAGACAAAATATGGCTGCGCTCCATTGGTGACTACGACAACAATCAGGCACAGTATGCCTACTCGACCGACGGTGTGACGTACCAGACACTTGGCCGCATGATGCCACTGTCGTACCAACTCATCACCTTCCAAGGTTCGCGCCATGCCCTTTTTGCCTTCAATACAAATGGCAAGAACGGTGGATATGCCGAGTTTGATAACTTTACCGTCGAGGAACCCTGTGCCGACCGCTCCCAGAACATCCCATTCGGCAAGACCTTCCGTATCATCAATCGTGCCACCGACCGTCCAGCCGTTTGTGACCCACATGGCTTGCTCTATGACACGCATGCCGGCGATCGCAGCGAGCGCACCCAGTTCCGTTTGGTTGACCTCGGACAGGGCCGTGTCAGACTCCAGTGTGTTGACGGACGCTACATCAAGGTCTATGGCGAAGGACTTCCTGGCGATGTCCGCTTCACGACCCATGCCGATGAAGCCGAGCAATTCCTTTGGCAGGACTACCTTGACCATGATTTCATGCTCTACTCGCTCCGTAACCATCGTTACCTCGGCAAGTCACCCACCACAGGCAGTCCCTACAGCCTTGATTTCACTGGTCCCGACCCCGCACGACGCAACGGCAGCGTATTCCGTTGGGAAGAAATGGCTGAATAATAGGCTTTCGGATAAAAAATTCACCGCAGTGTAACAAAATTTACACTGCGGTGCGTATATAGACACACCGCAGTGCAACTGAAGTTGTACTGCGGTGTAAATTTTATGCGTCTGGTCTTACCAGAGGTTACCCCAACCATCAAGGTTGTCACGCGACTTGGCATCTGGGTTGCCGTTGCCACCCGTATCGTCGTCACCACTGGGAATCGTATTGTCGCCAGTGTTGCCGTTGAGCGACTGGGCGATGGGCAATATCATATTGAGCATGCTTTCATGCTCACTCACAGGCTGTATATATGTTTTCTTCATCATATTCCAAAGAATTGAACTGAAAGTCTATCAGTTTTATTTAACAAACATTTTTTTGCCATTCACGATATAGAAACCCTTGACTGGGTGTTGAACACGACGACCACTGAGGTCAAAAATCGTACTTTGTACGTTGTCGTTTGTACTTATTTCAATACCTTCAATGTCGGTCGGCTCAACATCCTCACCATCGAGGTTGTAACGCACAGCCTTCACTTCGTTGGCCGAGTCGGTGATGGTGAAGTAGGCACGCCAGCCTTTCATAGCCGTTGCGGTTGTACCAGTATAGGTTGTGTGACGGAATTTGTCATCCTGCAGATAATAAACATCATCGGGCAGGTCTATTTTGACATAAGTGCCAATCATTTTCGCAGTCAAAGTTCCGTTTTCAACAGTCGTTGTAGGTGTGGCCTCGTACGAACCATAACCCGTATTGTTCTTAGTAATGCCTGTTTTCGTTTCAGACATCTTGATGATGACAGGAACACCAACCATGATGTTATCAGTATCGGCAAAGTTCAGTGTGATGGTACCTCCGTCCTTCGTCACGCTTTCGAGTGACATGGCTCTCGAGATGCCCATACCCTCAAATTCATCGCCGTAGATGTTGAACGGAGCACAGAATGAGAGCCACTTGCCAGCAGGCAGAGAACGCTCCAGGGTCACGTTGTGGTTACCCGTATGCACTTCATAACTTGTTTCAGTGTCTGCAAGGATGATATCCAAAACTTCTGCTTCAGGATAAATAAGGTTGACTTTCAGAATGACGGCATCGTTGGTTGAAGAACCATTCTTGACGAAGGCGTATGTGGCCGTGTATGTGGCTGGTTCGGTGGTATTCTGTCCTATCATGCCGCCTACGTAATGGATTTCGGTTTCTGTAGCAAAGTCAGCTTTAACGCAGAAACGTGCATCGTCACCCCATGATTGCCAGTCGCCATAAGCATTGCGCCAGCCGTCAGTTCCGCCTAACATGTAGTTTTCGTCAAGCGTACCGTTGCTCTGAACAGCGTAGATGGTCACATCGCTGAGAGATGAGACACTAAGTGTACTCAATATGCCAGCTACATCTACATCAGCAGTCATTGCTTCGTAGTAGGAACCCAATGAGGAGGTGAGGTCGGTGTTGATTGTGCTCATGACGTTCAGGTCGTCATAGTCAATTTCGGCGGCAGGACGCTCAACGAAGGTCACCTTGATGTGGTAGGTGTAGGTCTTGCTGTTGGCTGTGAGTGCCCACTTAACGGTGTAGGTCGTTCCTACGACGTCAGCACCATTCATGTCGCAGATGGTGTATGTGCCGTTGGGGATGGCTTGGAAAAATTTTACGTTGATTTTGGTGTTGCTACCCCATGCTTCAGCCGTTCCTTCACCATTGAACCAACCATCATAGGTTGCATAGTCACTAATCACAGAGTTATCGGGATTAATAATGCGCAGCATGTCGGTGGTCACTTCGTTCACGCCAAGGTATTCTTTGGCATTTGTGAAATCGACAGAGGCTTCTGTCACAGTATAGCCAAGTCCGGCATAACGTTCCACATTCAGCGTCTCCTCATTCAAAACAGGTTTTGTCACAGTAATGTTAAAGGAGAAATAGCCGACATAGTATTTACTACCGCTATTGTTGATACGGCTCAACATACCAAATCGTACATTATTATACGTGCCAGCAGGACAATTGTCAGCAACTTTAATAATGAATTTAGCATTCGCACGGTCATAGGCTATTTTGAAATAGGCTTGACTGGCATCTGTAGCGGCAATTACTTCAGATGCGCTCAGGTAGTAATGGGTAAATGTTCCACTGCCAAAGTCGGTGTCGTTTGTATTGGAAGCAGTTGCATAATACTTGAACGATGACGTCGTTGGAGCCGTTGACAAAGCATAGTAGTAAATGCTGCCGCTAGTCATGGATGAATTTGGCGTGATATAATCCAAAAATCTTGTGGAAGACTTCAAAATAGAGGTCTCAAATGTACTAGACGAGGAATTTAGGGCAGTCTTCAACGAACTGATATTGGCTGCTGTTAATGCATATTCACTTTGTTGTCCCTGCTCAATGGTAAACGAGTATTCTTGGATGAGAGTTGTCTTGGTAGGCTTGATCGTCGAAGAGGTTTCAGAAATCGGTTCCACGGTCGGCTTCGTATAATCAATTTCTGAGAGGTAGGCCGTAGGTGCAGCACCAGTCTTAAATGTAATGTTATAGACAAAGATGGCTTTGGCGGTTTTTCCGTTGGAATTCTTATAGATAAGACCTTCGCGGACAGTACGAGTCGTACCATTATTGTTGGCTCCTGGCATCTGACCAATAAGGTTTGTATCATACTGGTCGTCCAATTGTGTGTAAATGACAGTGGAATTACCCCAGTCCACTACCGTACCGCTGCTATTGAACCAGTGACCGAAAGTACCATTCGTATTTTTGGCTTTGGCCTGAATACCTCCTGCAGCTGTCAGAGCGCAACTCATGATGGTGTTGTTGCTTTGTGAACCTGTATAGTCAATGACATGTCCAAAGATGTTGTTGCTCTCGAGTTGGAAAGCCGTACAGAGGGCATTTACGGCACTGCCGCTGTTGATTGAAACTGTGGCACCCGTATAATCCGATGCATCGGGAGGTAGAATTACATTGTAGGTCAATGTGACATCGGCAATACTGCGGCCGTCAATTTCCTTCGTGAAAGCAGGTTCAACAGGGATGTCTTCGGTATAAATAACCGTTTCGTTCTTTGTTTTCAAATCGGTGTTGACAAGTTCGAAACTGTAGGGCCACTGGTCGTCGTTCAAAATGTTTTCGTCCCACGCATGCTTAACGTATGTCGTGAGTGCTGGAGTTACGACGAGGAAGATGCGGCTTGTATTGGCAGGTACAGTGGTCGAGATGTTCTCGGTCTTTTCTGCCGTACCTGTGCAGTGGACTATTCCGTCATTATAATAAGTGCGCGTACCGTTACTGTTCAGGAACACATAACCAACGCGGAAACCACGGTAGGATGCCGAGCCTGCAGTGTTGTACTTTGTCACTCCTGCTGAGACATTAGCATTGGCTACACCGTTATTGTAGGTAGCGGGGTCTTTCGCATCGAGTGCACAACCATGTGTCAGTGCTGTGAATTGAGTGGTGATGGTTGTTCCAGAAGATGGGACATTGAGTTCAATCACGTTGAAACCCGTGGATTGTGGTGCACTATGGTAGGCCACTTGATACTTCTTGTCGCTGAGTTTGGTGCAGTGATAGTCGAACTTGCCGATATAATTGTTGCGATACGATGCTGCTGCATCAAAGTCGTAGGTCGCACAGCGTAGGGCATAGTCAAAATAACGCTCGTAGAACTGGGCTGCTGTAAGGTTCTTCAGTTTAATATATGCTTGGCAGAAGTCGGTGGCGTTGCCTTCAGATTGTCCGGTCATCGGTTGGTTCCAGACCTTTCCAACCATCGCTGGGTCGTTGTAATATTGGCAGAGGTAGTAATGAAACCAATAACTCTGATAACGCATCCATTCATGTGAGAATGCATAGTTTGCGTCATTACCAAACAAAGGATAACTCTCTGTAAACATCTCTGTTGGTTCAGCCATTGCAGCCTGGAACTGAGCCGTTTGTTCCCAAATAGCCTGACCTTGGCCACAGGCAAGGTGGAAACCCGTGTTGATGGTATTGGAATTCTGATGGTTGTTGGCTTCGGCAAAAGCCATATAATGGAAGGAGTGTCCTACTTCATGAGCGATGGTATGACCTACAGGTTTGCACGTTTCTGGATTAATCCACAAAGCAGGAACCACAAAATCGTAACCACTGCCGTATGCAGCCCATTCCGTAGAATATTCAAGCATAATCATGCATTTATACTTGGACATTGTCGTCGAAGTAGTAGGGTTGACAAATCCCATGGTAGTAGCATAAAGTGCATAATATTCTTCCGCCTTTGCTAATAGGTTATTGATGTCTACATAATAGAAGTTGCTAGTTGCAAGTTGGTCTGGAGCCGTTGAACCGTATCCTTTATCCCAAAAAACGACGAAATTGGTACTTTCGCGTTTTCTTGACATTGACCAAGAGAAGGTACCTTCTTGATACTCAGTTCCTGATTGATTAAAGACAGAAGGGAGGTAAATGCCCTTTTCGCCTGTTGTCGCGTTGTAAGCACGCAATTCGTTCCAGGCCTGTGCTGTACCTGTCATACAAAGGAGGGTCAGCAGCGTTAGTAATAATTTTTTCATTTTTTGTTGATATGATTAGTTAGTATAATTTCGTGGGAAATTTCATTCTCATTTGCAAAGATAATGAATTGTTTGATAGATTGT
>R23__coassemble_154_pt1 | contig 52030 bp, 44 predicted proteins | sample R23__metabat2_high_PE_006 | metagenome-assembled genome bin R23
TCTCGGCACGTCGCAACTGACGCTGACGGTCTTTCCAGGCAGACCCACCCCATGACCCCTCCCGTGAAGGGAGGGGAGTGGTCACTTCATCCGGATGGTCTTTCTTCTCCTCTCCCCTCATGGGAGAGGTCAAGGGGAAGGTCTGCTCCTTCACTCCCCCGTCTGCAAACACATACGTCTTGTCCACCAGCCCTTCGAGGAAGTTGCGGTCGTGGCTGACGATGATGGCGGTGCCGTCGAACTGCTGGATGGCGTGTTTCAGAACGTCCTTCGATGCCATGTCAAGATGGTTGGTCGGCTCGTCGAGAATGAGCAGGTTGACGGGTTCGAGCAAGAGGCGTATCATGGCCAGACGACTGCGTTCACCGCCCGAAAGCACGCGGACGAACTTGTCGCTGGCCTCGCCGCCGAACATGAACGCACCGAGGATGTCGCGAATCTTCGTGCGGATGTCACCACGGGCAACACGGTCGATGGTGTCATAGACGGTGATGCTGCCGTCGAGCAGTTGTGCCTGATTCTGAGCGAAATAACCTATCTGCACTCCCTGTGCAATCTTAAGGTTTCCTTCGAACGGAATCTCTCCCATGATACACTTGACCAGCGTCGTCTTGCCTTCGCCGTTGTTACCCATGAAGGCCACTTTCTCGCCGCGACGGATGCTGAGGTTGACGCCCGAGAACACCTGGTGTGACCCGTAACTCTTCGCCACGTCCTCGCAGATGACGGGCCAGTCGCCACTGCGCTGACAAGGTGGAAAACGCAGGTGAAGATGCGCATTGTCGATTTCGTCAATCTCGACGGGCACCATCTTTTCGAGCATCTTGATACGGCTTTGCACCTGGTTCGACTTCGTGGGTTTGTAGCGGAAACGCTCGATGAAGTCGCGGGCCTCGGCAATCTCGCGCTGCTGGTTTTCATAGGCGCGGATCTGGGTGGCACGACGCTCCTCACGCAACTTGACGTAGTCGTCATATTTCACGCGGTAATCGTTGATGCGGCTGCACGAAATCTCGATGGTGCGCGTGGTGACGTTGTTAATGAACGCGCGGTCGTGGCTGACGAGGATGACGGCATTGGCACGCTGCAGAATGAACTGCTCCAGCCAAAGAATCGAACCGATGTCAAGATGGTTCGTCGGCTCGTCAAGCAACAGGAGATCAGGCTTTTGCAGCAGCAGTTTTGCCAGTTCGATGCGCATGCGCCAACCACCCGAGAACTCGCTGGTCGGGCGGTGCAGGTCGTCGCGATGGAAACCAAGGCCTGTCAGCGTACGTTCGATTTCTGCCTCACGGTTCTGCCCGCCCATCATGTCGTAGCGGTCCTGCTCGTGTGTCAGACGTTCGACCAGCGCCATGTAGTCGTCGGTCTCGTAGTCGGTACGCTCGGCCACTTCCTGCTGCAGACGTGCGATGCGCTCCTCCATTTCCTTGACATGGGCAAAGGCCGTCTCGGCCTCTTCCATCAGCGTACGTTCGTCGGAGAGCACCATCACCTGCGGCAGATAACCGATGGTGATGTCGCGCTGACGTGCCACAGTCCCGCGTGTCGGCAACTGCTCGCCTGCAATGATTTTGAGCAAGGTCGATTTGCCGGCACCGTTCTTGCCAACCAAGGCAATGCGGTCCTTCGCACTGACGACGAACGACACATCCTGAAGCAGCGGCTGCGCTCCGAATTCCACGCTCAAGTTATCGATAGAGACCATAGGATTTGTTAATTTTGTGCAAAGGTACGACAAATCTTTAACAATTCAGAATGTTGTTTGTAGAAAAAGTCGTAACTTTGCAGCCGCAAATTAAAAATCCGAATTACTACTTTTAATTTTTCATGAATCTTTTTGTTAAGAAAACTTGCATCCTGCGCTCTGCTGTGATGCTGTTGATGCTGCTCTTCACTGTAGCGGCAAGTGCGATTCCGGCTAAGCCAGGATTGACAAAGAAAATCACCCTTGCCGACGGCACACAAGTCGTTGCCCGTCTCGTAGGTGATGAACACGGACACTACTGGCTCGATGCCAACGGACATGCCTATCAGGCTCTCGACAACGACGTTTACCAGAGTGTTGACCTTCAGGAAGTAAAGCAGCGTTCTGCTGTGCGTCGCAACGCGGCCAACCAACGCCGAGTGCGTCGTCTTGCCCCTAACAAGGTGGGCGAAATTGGCAACATCACAGGACAGAAGAAAGGACTGATCATCCTTGTTAATTTCAGTAATGTAAGCTTCAAGAGTGCCAACAACAACGCTCTTTACCAGCGCATTGCTAACGAGAAGAACTTCTCCTACGGCAATTTTGTCGGTTCGATGTACGACTATTTTAAGGCTCAGAGCGAAGGACAGTTTGAACTGACGTTTGATGTGATTGGTCCAGTGAAGGTCAGCCAAACACAATCGTACTATGGTAGTAACGACAGCTCAGGCAACGACAAATACCCTGCTACCATGGTCATTGAAGCCTTGAAACTGGCCGACTCACAGGTAAACTATGCCGACTACGACTGGGACGGTGACGGCGAAGTGGAACAGGTCTATGTCGTTTATGCAGGTAAAGGTGAAGCCGACGGCGGTGCTTCTTCCACCATTTGGCCCCATGAGTGGGAATTGTCTGCTGCCGCAGAATATGGCGACGGTTCAGGTGCCCAAACGCTTGACGATGTAACGATTAACACCTACGCCTGTGGTGGAGAACTGAACGGACAGACGGGTACAATTGCCGGTATCGGTACGATGTGCCACGAGTTCAGCCACTGTCTTGGCTATCCCGACTTCTACGACACCGACTACAGCGGTGGTCAGGGCATGTTCGAGTGGGACCTGATGGACAGCGGTTCGTACAATGGTGACGGTTATCGTCCTTCAGGCTACACGAGTTACGAGCGTTGGGTGGCTGGTTGGAAGACTCCTATCACACTGGAAGCCACACAAAGTGTCACCAACATGGCTGCCCTGCAGAATGGTGGCGACTCCTATATTATATATAATAAGGGAAACAACAACGAATACTTCCTGCTGGAGAACCGCCAAAAGGTGGGTTGGGATGCAGATATCCCTGGTGCAGGTCTGCTCATCCTTCATGTTGACTATAGTGAGTCTGCATGGGCGAACAACACTCCTAACGACACTCCCAGTCATCAGCGCATGACATGGGTGGCAGCCGACAACCAATACCAATACACAACTTATCAAGGCACAAAATACTACACCACAGAAGGTGCCGCCAACGACCCGTTCCCATACGGCAGCGTCAATGCCTTTAACAAGTCCACCTCACCTGCCGCCAAGTTCTTCAACAAGAACAGTGACAATACGTACTACATGGACTCTTCTGTTGAGAACATCACGCAGAACTCAAACGGAACGATTTCGTTCAACTTTGTGGGAACCAGCAATGTTGCCACGCCGTCTTTCTCGCCTGCTGGCGGACGTTATGAAAATGCACAGAGCGTAACCATCAGTTGTACAACCACGGGTGCAACAATTCACTACACCCTCGACGGTACGACTCCGACAGCGTCGTCCGCCGTTTATTCTTCGCCACTGACCATCAGCGAGACCACGACCGTCAAAGCAATTGCCGTGAAGAACGGTGAACAAAGTGCTGTGGCTTCTGCTAAATACATCATCGGCACAACACTGTTCTATGAAGGACTGACTAGTTATTCTGCGAATAATGACGGCAGTACAGAACTTTCTAAATATTCCTCATATCTTGACTATAGCGGTTGGGCTACACTCTCTAAAGTTTATGCCGGCGGCACAAACAATACCTACGAAAATGGCGGCTGCTTGAAATTCGGTTCGGGCAGTGCCTCTGGTTCGATGACCACTGGCAGCATCTCGCTCACCGGCAGCGGCACACTCACCTTCTACTTGAAGAAATACGGCAGTGACACAGGAATACTGAATGTCACCGTCACGGGTGCTACGGCTGATGTTACACAATTCACACCATCCACTGATTGGGCACTCTGCACTGTTAATCTCACCAATGCCACTGGCAACGTGACCATCACTCTTGCCACATCCTCAAAGCGCGCCTATGTGGACGAAATCATGCTGACCAGCATCAGTACACCTGTGGAGAAGGAAGACGTGACGATGTCGTTCAATCCCGAAAGCGTGGAAGTCACCCTTGGTAACACTTGGACACAGCCCACGCTGACAATCGAGCCTGCTGGTTTGGCAGTGACTTACAGCAGCAGCGACGCAGATGTTGCCACGGTGAATGCAGAGACAGGCGAGGTAACCATTGTCGGTGAAGGTGAGACCACCATCACGGCCTCTTTCGCAGGCAACGACAACTTCAATAGCGGCACAGCAAGCTACACGCTGACCGTCACTGGCGGTTCCACACCTGTGGGCAGTGGCTATTATGCACTGGTAACCGATGCATCGACTCTGGCCGAAGGCGACAAGATTCTGATTGCTTATGTCAACGAAGACGAAGAGAATCAGTGGGTTCTCAGCACGACACAGCAAACCAACAATCGTGCCGCCACATCAGATGTCACACTCAACGACGACGGCACTTTGACTCCAGGTCAGGAAGCACAAATCATCACGCTCGAGAAAGATGGCAACAACTTCCTCTTCAATGTGGGCAATGGCTATCTGTATGCAGCCAGTAGCAGTAAAAACCATCTGAGAACAAAGACCGAAGCAGACGACAATGCCAAGGCAGACATCTCCATCAGCGACGGCAGTGCAACGATTCTTTTCCAAGGTGCTAATACACGCAACCTCATGCGTTACAACCCGAACAACGGCACTCCTATCTTCTCCTGCTACTCCAGCACCTCAACAACAGGCTTTGCTCCTCAAATCTACCGTGAGATAATCGCTCCAGAGACTGTCACCCTTGACGAGACCTCTGAAACAGCACCGACGGCAGCCACCAACGTAACAGTTATCCTGAACCGCACCCTCTTGGGCAAGGACAACGTCGAGAGCGGACATGCATGGAACACCATCTGCTTCCCCTTCACACTCAGCAGCAGTCAGATTCAGGAAGTCTTTGGCGAAGGCACCGTCGTCAAGCAACTCGCTGGCGTGACCATGAATGGCGAGCGAGCCTCTCTCAGCTTCGAAGCAGTTGATGACATCGAGGCCAATAAGCCCTACATCATGCAGGTGGCAGAAGGTGGTTCACAATACACCCTCGAAGGCATCGACATCGAACCCTCCGACGAACTCTCCGTCACCGTCGGCGGCATTGAGTTCATAGGCAACTACACCTACGATGCAACTGCGCCCAAGATACCTGCCGGCGACTACTACCTCCTTAACGACGAATTCAAGAAGTCGGCGAACGGAACGAAGCTGAAAGGTTTCCGTGCCTACTTCCATGTCGCCACCACAGCAGGCGTCAAGTCGCTCGGATTCGAAGAAGGCGAGGCAACAGGCATCGCTGAGATTGGAAATGCTGACTTCAGACTTGCCACCGACGCAGAAGTCTTCGACCTCGCAGGTCGCCGCGTAGCACGTCCGTCGAAGGGCCTTTATATCATTAACGGTAAAAAAGTATTTGTAAAATGAATAAGAAAGCATATGTGACACCCGTGGCAGAAGAGGAGACACTGTCCATCACCACCCTTCTGCAGACACTGTCAGCCCCCGACGAAGGTATCCACGACGGAGGCGAAGGCAGCGACAGCGACGACCCCTCAACCAAAGGCCGTGAAGACGGTTGGGGCGACCTGTGGTAATCGTCCCGTAATTGCCCAAAAGCAGCACCGCAGTGTAATCAACACACTGCGGTGCTTTTTTTTCACGATGACAGCACATAAAAATCCGACACCTCCCGACGAATCATTTAGCATCAACATCATTTTTTTTAACGATATTCGTTGTATTAAAGAAAAAATCGTAAATTTGCCGATGAATCTAATCTGAATCACTATGACAGACCCACACAAACACAGCTTGAGCCGTCGCGAATTTCTGCGGCGCATGGGCATCGGTGCCGGTTCGGCCATGGCACTCATGGCGCTCGAACCGCTGAACGTCTTTGCCGACGACACGAAAAAAGACCACGTCACAGGCCGTATGACCTATCGCGTACAACATGGCACAGGTGAACAAATCTCGTTGCTGGGCTTCGGCATGATGCGACTGCCCGACGACCAGGAAGCCGTCAACCGCATGGTCGACTATGCCATCGAACACGGCGTCAACTATTTCGACACAGCCCCCATGTACATGGGCGGACGGTCCGAGGAACTGATGGGCGAAGCACTCCGTCGGCACAATCGTAAGAAAATCTACATGGCCACGAAGATGTCGAACCAGAACCAGCGGCTTTGGAGCCTGGAAGAGTCGAAGAAACTCTACTACAAGTCGTTGGAGCGACTGCAGACCGACTACATCGACTACTACCTGCTCCACGGCATCGGTGGTGGCGGCATGGACGCCCTGCGCGGACGATTCATCGACAACGGTCTGCTCGACTTCCTCATGCAAGAGCGCAAGGCCGGCCGCATCCGTCACCTCGGATTCTCCTACCACGGCGATGTGAGCGTGTTCGACTATCTGCTCGACCACAACGACGAGTACCACTGGGACTTCGTACAGATTCAGATGAACTTCCTCGACTGGCGTCATGCCGGCAACCGTGGACGTCGTCGTGGCGATGCCGATGCCGAATACCTCTATAACAAGTTGGAGAAACTGGGCATCCAGTGCGTCATTATGGAACCCCTTCGTGGCGGCGCCTTCGGACGTATGGCACCCGAACTGGCCGAGCAACTCACCAAGGTACGCCCACAGGACAGCACGGCCCGCTGGGCATTCCGCTGGGTAGGCAGCCACCCCAACGTGCTCACCACGCTGAGCGGCATGAACCAGATGGAGCATGTGAAGGAAAATGTCGAGACCTTCTCGCCCCTCGAAGCATGCACCGAAGCCGAGAACGCCCTGCTGGCCAGCGTGGCCGACCAGATGGCAGGCTTCCCCACCATCCCCTGCACCACCTGTGCCTATTGCATGCCCTGTCCCTACGGTGTCAACATACCTGCCAACTTTGCCTACTACAACGACGCCGTCAACCAAGGCATCTTGCCCTTACCCCCGACGACAGCCCCCGACTATGCCGAACGCAAGAAGAAGTTCACCGACGGCTACAAGGCTGCCCTACCCGACCTCGACGACTGGGCACTCTCGTGCGAGGATTGTGAAGAATGTCTGCCCAAGTGTCCGCAGCAAATCCGCATACCGAACCAGATGGCGCGCATCGTCGAGACGCTACGTAAAAAGTAAACCACGAAAAAGCCTCCCAGCACAGGAGGCTTTTTTATTGGGAATAATATTGATGTTGGTTCAACGACAACTCAACTTTTGGACACACAATTGTCTCAAAACTTCACGCAAAATGTAGATTTTGTGAAGTTTTTTGTGTGTTGAGAGGTGGTTAATGAGAAATATGGCAGACATACCTCCAAGCGCTTGGAATTTTCACGCTAAGCGCTTGGAGTTTTTACGCTAAGCACTTGGCGTTTTTACGCTAAGCACTTGGCGTTGCTACGCTAAGTACTTGGCGTTACTATCGTGAGGATGGAAAAATGATTAGATTCGGGAACGGAAATCACGTGGCGACTGGCCTTTCAGACGGGTGAAGAATTTGCTGAACGAGGCGGCGTCGGCAAAGTGGAGACGGTCGGCTATCTGGGCGATGCTCAGGTTCGTCGTGCGCAGCAGCCATGCTGCCTCCATGAGCAGGTACTGGTTGATGTAGGCAAGGACTGTGCGGCCCGTGACCTGACGGACGATGCGCGAGAGATAGATGGGGGTGATGTTGAGTTTCGAGGCATAGAACGGAATGTCATGGTGCTCGGCAAAAAACTGGGCCAGCAGTTGCATGAAGCCCATAAAGAGGTCGTTCGCACGGGGCGATGTGGCAGGATGTTCGGCCAGCCGTTGGCGTGCACTCAGCAGGTCGAGCAGGAAGGCCGAATAGAGCGTCTGCATCATCTCGGTCTTGAAGAGATGGTCGCTCTGCTGGCATTGCATCATCTGGCGCATGTGGGTCTCCATCTGGCGAGCCGTGCCGTTGGGCAGTGTGACCCGCGGATCACCGACCTCGACGATGGGGAACGACGCCTGTCGGACGAGTGTGTGGACGACGGGCAGACTCAGCGTGATGCCTTCGTCGGCCAACAGGCAGATGCCCTGATAGTCGTCCGAAACGGAGAGAATCGTGACGGTGAGGCCGGGCGAATAGATGTAGAGGTCGTCGGGCTGGAACGTGAGCCGGCTGCCGCCATAGATGAGGGTGAGGCTGCCGCGCAGTACCAGTGTGAAGGAATAGCAGAAGATGTTGCCCTGCGTCTCGTTCGTGCGGTAGGTCATCGCAGCGTCGGTCGCGAGACAACACATCTGCCCGTCCCACTGATCGACCCTGGTTCCCAGGTACAACTGCATGGCCTCTTTGAGTGTGTACATGCTGAAAGACGTTTTAACGGCACAAAGATACGAAGAATAATTCAGAATAGGTTTGTCTCGGACAAGAATTGTGCGGTAATAAATTTGTTTCGGACAGAATTTTGCTGTATCTTTGCAGTGAAATCAATAAATCATTTTTCTAACAACTAAAAAACAAACAGAACTATGACTAAAGAAGAAGCATTGAAGCAGTTTGCCCAACTCGGCGCTGTGTGGTTTGGAAACAGTAAGCAACATTTCGCCTTCTCGGCCTACTGCCGTCTGCAGGGCTGGACGAAACTGGCCGACAAGTGGAAGGAAGAAGCCGAAGAAGAGTGGGAAGAGGCAGAGGAAGTGCTCAACCGCCTGGTGGAACTGGGATGCAAGCCTGCCGACTTGCAGGAGGCCATGAAGACCATCGAGTTCCCCTTCTGCGACGACCCGAAGCAGCAGATCGAGGGCGACTACACGCCGGACGCCATCAAGACGCTGAGCGAATTGGCCGAGGCTTTCAACGACGACTATCCCACGAAGAAACTCATCGAGAAATGGATTGACGACGAGAAAGACCACATGGCCTGGGAGGCTCAGTACCTCAACTACATCGACAAACTGGGCTACGAGAATTTCCTCACCGCAATGATGTAAATCCATCTTTACAGCGATATGAAAGAAAAAGTCTTGCAGGCCATGCGCGAAGCAGGCAAACCCGTTTCGGCGGGCGACGTGACCAAAGCGCTGGGTGCCGACCGCAAGGAAGTCGATAAGGCGTTTGCCGAACTCAAGAAGGAAGGCGCCATCGTGTCGCCCGTGCGTTGCAAATGGGCTCCCGCAGAGTAAGAAACCAAAATGAAGGGAGGGCTGAGGCTCTCCCTTTTTTCTGGTTTTGACTATTATTTAGTTTTCAAACATGGTCTTAACCCTCGGACTGCTCATTCCCCTGCTGGGCACGATGCTGGGCTCGGCTTTTGTGTTCTTCATGAAGGACGACATGCCGCAGCGTGTGCAGAAGGCGTTGCTGGGCTTTGCCTCGGGCGTGATGGTCGCAGCGTCGGTGTGGTCGCTGCTCATCCCCGCAATGGAGATGGAAGCGTCGAAAGGCGCATGGGCCGTCATGCCCGCCGCCGTCGGATTCCTGCTCGGCATGGGATTCCTGTTCCTCATCGACGAAGTGACGCCTCACCTCCACCTCGACAACAACCGTCCCGAAGGCCCGCGTTCCCGACTCTCGCGCACAGCGATGCTGGCCCTGGCCGTCACCATCCACAACCTGCCTGAGGGCATGGCGGTCGGCGTGGTATTTGCCGGTGCGGAACAAGGAGCAAGCAACATCACACTGGCCTCGGCCGTGGCCGTTTCGCTCGGCATTGCCATTCAGAACGTGCCCGAAGGCGCCATCATTTCCATGCCGTTGCGTGCCGAAGGCAACTCGCGCTGGCGCTCCTTCATGCTGGGCAGCCTGAGCGGAGTCGTCGAACCCATCGGCGGTCTGGCCGTGGTGCTGTTGGCCTCGCTGCTCACGCCGCTGCTGCCCTACATGCTCGCCTTCGCCGCCGGCGCCATGTTCTACGTCGTCATTGAGGAACTGATTCCTGAAACGTCGCAGGGCGAGCACAGCAACCTGGGCACCATCGGCTTCGCCATCGGTTTTGTGCTGATGATGGTGCTCGACGTGGTGCTGGGATAACGCTTTTTCTGAAGACATCACAAACATGAATAATCCACAAACTGACCTTGGTGCCTACATGAGCGGCAGCATTGCCCGCATCATGACGAAGGCCTACAAGAACGTACTTTCTAATCCGCGAGAGGCTAAGTTTACCTTTCGCATGCAACAACTTTTCCAGAAGTCGGAAAAGCGACGCAAGAAGGTGCTGCAGGAGGACGGCATCGACATTCCGCCGTTCCTCATCAGCAGCATCGCGACCACCTGCAACCTGCACTGCCGCGGCTGTTATGCCCGTAGCAACGGTATCGACGAGGACAAGGAAGACGAGCGCAAGCAGACGCTCACACCCGAGCAGTGGCGCACTATCTTCACCGAAGCAGCCTCGCTGGGCATCAATTTCAGTCTGCTGGCCGGCGGCGAACCCATGATGCGCAAGGACATCCTGGAGGCTGTGGCCGAGGTGAAGGACATGATTTTCCCCGTCTTCACCAACGGCACACTCATCGGTCCGTCGTACCTCGAATTTCTGCGCGACCACCTCAACATCGTGCCCATCATCAGCATCGAAGGCACGGCGGCTGGCACCGACGAGCGCCGTGGTCAGGGTGTGTACCGAAGGGCGATGCAGTCGATGCAGATGCTGCGCGAAGAGGACCTCTTCTTCGGTACCAGCATCACCGTGACGACTGAGAACTACCAACTGGTCACCTCGCCGGCGTTCATCGACCTGTTGCGCTCGTTCGGCTGTAAACTGGTCTTCTACGTCGAATACGTCCCCACGGAGCCCGGCACAGAGCACCTCGCCTTCGCCGACGAACATGTGGAGGAAATGGAACGCCTGCTCGCCGAGCGACGAACGACCTACGACGACACCATCTTCCTCTCGTTCCCTGGCGACGAAAAGGCACTCGGAGGTTGTCTGGCCTCGGGTCGCGGATTCTTCCACATCGGTCCCGACGGCTCGGCCGAACCCTGTCCGTTCTCACCGTTCAGCGACAGCAATGTCGTGGAGATGGGAGTGCGTGGCGCCTTGCAGTCGCCGCTGTTCCGCAAGATTCGTGCTGCCCATGCGCTGGGCTGGGAACACTCGGGCGGTTGTACGCTGTTTGAGCACCGCGAAGAAGTAGAAAAAATGCTAAACCATCAACCCTAAAACCACTATGTCAACCGCAATTCGTTATTACAGCAAGTTCGGTCACTCTAAGCAGATGGCCGAAGTCGTGGGCAAGGAACTGGGAGTTCAGCCCCAAACCGTCGACACCCCACTAACAGAACCCGTCGATACCCTCTTCCTCGGTGCCGGCGTGTTCTTAGGCAAGGTCAACAGCGCCGTCGTGTCGTTCATCCAAACTCTGAAGCCCGAACAGGTGCGCCGAGTCGTCCTCTTCGGTTCGTGCGCCATCATCAAATCGCCCGTTCCCCAGATGCAGTCGCTGCTCGAGTCACAGGGCATCACGGTCGATGCCAAGTCGTTCACCTGCAAAGGCTCGATGGGACCGCTGCACGGTGGCCATCCCGACAAGCAGGACCTGGAAAACCTGCGCCAATTCGTGGCTGGCATGAAGCAGTAAATCCTCTCGTCACAAAGCAAGTCCCCTCCGACCAAAACCGCGTCAGAGGGGACTTTTTATACCTAAGGTGTTTACGCGCGCGATTCTTTATAATATGTATAGAAGAAATCAAGGTAAGGTTCAGAGGTAGCGCGCCGTGATGCTTTCCTTGCATTGGCGCAAGCCTTCGGGCGTACCGCTGAAGAGGATGCGACCGCCCTGTTCTCCGGCACCAGGACCGAGTTCGACGACGTGGTCGGCAGCACGGATGACGTCGGTGTTGTGCTCAATGACATAGACGGTGTTGCCCTCGGCGACCATGTGACGGAAGAGGTCGATGATGCGCTGAACGTCCTTCAGGTGCAGGCCGTCAGTAGGTTCGTCGATGATGAAGACCTTGCCTTTTTCACCCAGATACGAGGCTAACTTCAGACGCTGCAGTTCACCGCCGCTGAGGGTTGAAAGAGCCTGATTGAGATGCAGATAACCCAGACCGACCTCGCGCATCGGACGCAGTTTTTCTTCGATGACCGTGCCACGGAAAAACTCGCTGGCCAGACGCACGCTGAGATCAAAGACTTCGGCAATGTTCAACGAGACATCTTTGGTGCCGCCCGAGGTCAGCGTGCCAGACATTCGGTACTGCAGCACCTCTTGATTGTATCGAAGTCCGCCACAAGCCTCGCACGTTGTCTCGATGTTGTCCATAAAGGCCATCTCGCTGACAATGACACCTTTACCGCCGCAGACGGGACAAGCACCACGGCCGTTGAAGGCGAAGTCGGTCTCCTTCATCTTGTGCTTTTTGGCAAAGAGTTTTCGGATGTCACCCGCCACGTCCATGTAGGTGGCAGGCGTCGAACGCAGACTCACGCCGATGTTCTTCTGCGAGATATACACCACATTGTCCATCCCCTCCTTCTGCCTGACACATTCCATGAGCGAACTCTTTCCCGAGCCTGCCACGCCACAGATGACACAAAGCACGCCTGTAGGAAGGTCAATGCTGATGTCTTGCAGGTTGTGGAGCGTGGCATGTTTGATGGCTATGAGGCCCGAAGGCCGCGACACTCCACCAATCGCAGGGAGATGGTGAGAGGCCAAGTATTTTCCTGTGTCCGTACCGCTCTTCAGCAACTCGTCGTATGTTCCCTCGAACACGATGTTGCCGCCTTCGATGCCTGGGCCAGGACCCATATCAACGATGTGGTCCGCCATGCGAATCATCTCCTTGTGGTGTTCGACAAGGATGACAGTATTACCCGCATCACGAAGCCTTTGCACAGAGTGTTTCATGAGTTGGATGTCATGATTGTGCAGACCGACCGAGGGTTCGTCGAGAATGTACAGCACGTCGGCCAAGGACGAGTTGATGTACTTCGCAATCTTGCAGCGTTGTGCCTCGCCTCCCGAGAGCGTGCCGACAGCTCGGTCGAGCGAGAGATAGCCGAGACCAATCTCTTCAAGCGCCGTCAGACGAGCACCGATGGCTGCCTTCAAATCGACGGCCAACGGGTCGCTGATGCTGCGAATCCACTCGTTGAGCCGCGTGATGCTGAGTTGGCACACGTCGGCAATGTTACGGCCCTCAATCTTGCACGAACGCACACGGTCGTTGACACGTGTACCGCCACAATCGGGACAGCGTCCCATGCGCAGCATCGGATTGAGCACAGAGGCATGGAGCAGCCCTTCCTCCGAGTTGATAATGCTGCGGTACATGCGCGGAATGAGACCTTCGTACTTGGCGGTCTTCGGCCAGTTCGCAGGCGGATTCTTGAGGCGAATCTGCGGACTGTTGAGGAAAAGGTCGAGTTCTTCGGGCGAGTAATCACGTATCTTCTTGTCGAGGTCGAACAGGCCGCTGTGGGCATAGCGAATCCAGCGCCAACCGCCTTTGCCGAAGGCAATATAGTGAATCGTGTCCTCGTCGTTGAGACTCTTGTCAAAGTCAACGAGTTTATGAATGTCGAGTTCACGAATCTCGCCCAAGCCGTTGCAGCGAGGGCACGAACCTTCGGGGTGGTTAAACGAGAACGACTCGGCATAGCCCACGAAAGGCTTGCCCACACGCGAGAAAAGCAGGCGTAGCAGGGCATAGATGTCGGTGTAGGTGCCGACCGTCGAACGCGAGTTCTGTGCCGGTTTCTTCTGGTCGATGACGATGGCGATGGGCAGGTTCTCGATGCTTTCGACATGTGGGCGACCGTATTTCGGCAGGTATTGCTGGACGAACGTCGGGAAGGTGTCGTTCAGTTCACGCCGCGACTTGGCAGCGATGGTGTCCATCACCAGCGAACTTTTTCCACTTCCGCTCACGCCCGTAAACACCGTAATCTGATGCTTCGGGATCTCCAGCGACACCCCCTTCAGGTTGTTCTCCGTCGCCCCGCGTATGATGATTTTGTCTTGGTTCATCCGTGTTACATTTTAACAATGACAAAGGTACGATTAAGTGAGCAAAAAACAAAATAATTTTGAGATTTCAAGGCGAATGGGAAACATTCAGCACCGTAAAGTTTAATCCGCGTCGCGGTTTAATTAGACTGCGACGTGGTTTAATTAGACTGCGACGCGGATTAATTAAACTGCGACGCGGATTAAACTTTGCACTGGGGTGCGAAAAATCAAAAACTTCGGCGTTTGTTTTGATATATTGCGATTTATCCATATCTTTGCCACAGTATATCCAATCACACAAATAACACCGGATTGATGAAAAAGGAAATGTTTACGTGGATGCTGTGCTGCATCCTGTGCCTGATGGCATGTACCGAAAACAAGAAAATCGAAGCCACAGATACGATTGCCACCGACGTGCAGGTGACAGAAGAAGAGGCCATCGAGTCGAACGACACAAGCGCGTTTGTCAACCTGACCGACGTGGTGCCCGACGTGATTCTGGAAATCCGCTACTTCGGTACGTACAACTTCGTCGGCACACGCATCGACGGCTACGAGCAGCCGACGGCGCTGATGACACGCGAGGCTGCAGACAGCTTGAAGGCCGTCAGCGACGACGTGATGGAACAGGGCTACCGTCTGAAAATCTACGATGCCTACCGTCCGCAACGGGCCGTCGACCACTTCGTCCGTTGGGCTGCCGACGTGAAGGACACCAAGATGAAGGAGTTCTTCTACCCCAACCTGACGAAGGAGGTGCTGTTCCCGCAACAATACATCTGCGAACGCAGCGGACACACACGCGGTTCAACGGTCGACCTTACGCTGTTCGACATGCAGACGGAGAAGGAAGTCGACATGGGCGGCACGTTCGACTGGTTCGGTCCTGAGAGCCATCCCGACTTCGGCGGAAACCCAGAAACGGGCGTCTATAACCCCACACCGAAACTGACCGCCGAGCAGTTCACCAACCGCATGATCCTACGTCGTGCCATGTTGCGCCACGGCTTCAAACCCATGCCGACGGAGTGGTGGCATTTCACGCTCAAGAACGAACCGTTCCCCGACACTTATTTCGATTTCCCAGTAAAGCAATTGTAGGGAGTTAATAGTTGAAAGTTAAAAGTTAAAATGACAAAGGGGATGATGACGAGAAAGGCCTTATTGATATTGTTGTGTTTCCTGCCTCTACTGACAATGGCACAGAAACCGTTTGAGGAAGACGGCGAGGCGTCGTACTACGGCTCTGCCTGGCACGGACGTCGCACGGCCGATGGCGGCATCTACGACAAAGATGCCCACATCTGCGCCCACAAGACGTTGCCCTTCGGCACACGCATCAAGGTGACAAACAAGAAAAACGGGAAATTCACCATCGTCACCGTGACCGACCGCGGACCCTACGGCCCTGGGCGCATCGTCGATCTGTCGAATGCAGGTGCCCGCGACATCGACATCATCACGGCAGGCGTCGCACCCGTCCACCTCGAAGTGCTGCCACCCGAACTGGAGGTCAGCGTCGATTCGATTATGCAACAAATGCAAAAGCGGAACCTGATGTTGGTTCCGCTGCTCGAGACTCAGCCCACATGGCGTAGTCTGACACTAATGCAGATAGACTCGCTCACCCACACGTTTGGCAAGCGCCCGTGAGATGGCATTCATGCGGACGAACTGCTGCATGACTTCGTTTTGCTTGTCGATGTCGCCCATGACGGCGGGATCGGCAAGTTGTTTTTTCAGCGTTTTCAGTTCGTCGTTGACAATCAAGAATTTATAGTCGAGCAAGAGGCGGCTGATGTACTCGCTCATCATCTCCTCCTCGGCAGGCATCTGCTGGCTCTTGCTCAGTTGGTAACGGTCGGCAAGCAGGTCGGTGGCCTCACGGCTCATGTCGAGGTCGGGACTGCTGACAAAGTAACGGCTGCACGAAAAACCTTTGCTGCCCACGTGCTGACAAGCCTCATCGAGCATGCGGACGTAGAGCGGATGGTGGAACGTCAGGCCGTCGATTGTGAGTTCGTGCTGCACATACTGGGCCACACTGGCTGTCTCGTCCTTTCCCTCCAGATTGACAAACGTCATGGGCAGTTCGCCATAGCGCACCACAAGCGTCATGATCATGCGCTCCAGACGAATGTAGGGGTCTGAGAGGTTCCTCTCCATCTCCCTCCCATAGGGAGAGGGCTCAAATTCAGCCGGCGATGCGGTGGTGGTTTCAGCCAGTGGAATATCTTCTACAGAAGGCGGAGGAGGCAACTCGGTGTCTATAGCAGGCACACCCTCAACGGATGGGGACTCTCCCCCTTCGGGGGGGAGATGGAGGGGGGCTTGCGTCTTACGTTCTTGCTCATGTGCCTGACGCTGACGTTCACGCTCGCGTTCCACCTTGCGCTGCTCGAGATAGGCACGACGCAATTTAGCACAAGAATATGTAAGCCTCTCCTCGTTCATATCCAGAAGTTCTGCACACTCATGAATGTAACTTAAACGCAGAATTTCATCGGGGAGAAGTTTAATGCTATCTAGAATACTATTAACAAGTTGGCTGCGCTTGAGCGGGTCTTTTCCAGCCTCGTTGATGAGCAGGTTAACCTTGAAAAGGATGAAGTCGGTCTGGTGTGTTTTAACATATTCACGGAATTCAGAGGCATTGTGCTTTTGGGCAAATGAATCGGGGTCATCGCCGTCAGGCAAAAACAAAACCTTTACATTCATTCCACCATCCAGCAACATGTCTGTTCCACGCAAGGCGGCCTTAATACCTGCAGCATCACCATCATAAATAAGTGTAATATTGGAAGTAAAACGTCGAAGCAATTTCACTTGTGCCTCATTGAGGGCCGTTCCAGAGTTTGCCACGACATTTTCGATGCCGCATTGGTGCATGGAGATGACGTCGGTGTAGCCTTCGACCATATACACCAAGTCTTCCTTCGCAATCTGCTTCTTCGCCTGGTAGATGCCGTAGAGTTCGTTGAGTTTGTGGAAAATCTCGCTGTCGTTGGAGTTGATGTACTTCTGCTCCACTCCCTTCGTGCGGCTGTCGAGTTTTCGGCCGCCGAAGGCCGAGACCTTGCCGCTGACGTTGAACCACGGGAAGATGACGCGACCACGGAATTTGTCGATGAGACCGCCTTTGTCGCGCTTGATGCTCAGGCTGGTACGACAGAGGAAATCTTCCTTGTAACCAGCTTTCAGCGCTGCCTTCGACATGGCATCCCACGAGTCGGGGCTGTAGCCCAGACGGAACTTCTCGATGATGTCGTCGCGAAAGCCTCGGTTGCGGAAATAGGCCAGGCCGACGGCACGAGCGTCTTCATCCTTCAGCATCGTGTCGTGGAAGTAATGGCTCGCCCACTCATTGACGGCGAACATGCTCTCGCGGTCGCTCTGACTCTGACGCTCCTCGTTGGTCATCTCGCGCTCCTTCACCTCGATGCCGTAGCGCTTGGCGAGAAACTTCAGCGCTTCGTAATAGCGCAACTGCTCCTGTTCCATGATGAAGTGGACGACGTTGCCGCCCTTGCCACAGGAGAAGCATTTGCAGATGCCACGGGCCGGATTGACATAGAACGACGGCGTCTTGTCGTCGTGGAACGGACACAGACCTTTGTAACTCGCACCCGAACGGCGCAAAGTCACATAGTCCGACACCACATCGACGATGTTGGCGGCGTCCATAATACGGTCTATCGTAGCCTGGTCAATCATTGTGAGGTTAAGACTATTTTCCAAGCGCTTGGAATTCGTACGCTAAGCGCTTGGAGATGGAACGCTAAGCGCTTGGCGTTTTCACGCTAAGCACTTGGAGATCGTACGCTAAGCACTTGGCGTATTTTTTCCAAGTACTTGGCGGGGGTGTTTTACTTCAGCAGGTTGAAAAACTCGTTGCGTCGTGTTTCGTCCTTGAATTCGCCGCAGAAGTCGATGGTCTTCGTCACCGTTCCGGGCTTTTCGACACCGCGCATCTGCATGCACAGGTGCTGCGCCTCGACGACGACGATGACGCCCTTCGGGTGCAACGTCTCCTGGATGCAGCGGCGAATCTGTACGGTCAGATGCTCCTGGACCTGCAGGCGGCGTGCGAAGATATCGACGATGCGCGGAATCTTGCTCAGTCCGACGATTTCGCCGTCGGGGATGTAACCCACGTGCACACGGCCGAAGAAGGGCAGGATGTGATGCTCGCAGAGCGAGTAGAAGTCGATGTCCTTGACCACAATCATCTGCTTGTAGTCCTCGTGGAACTTGGCCGAGTTGAGCACAGCCACGGGGTCCATGTCATAGCCGCAGGTGAGTTGGTGCATGGTGTGGGCCACGCGCTGCGGGGTCTTCAGCAGACCTTCGCGTTCGGTGTCCTCACCCAGGAGTTGCAGCATACGGCTGACGAGTGTCTGCAACTCCTCGTTTTTCTTTTCTTCGTCCATCATTTGAATTGGATGATTTCACTGCGCACCACCACGGCATCGCGGGCAATGCGCTTCACACGGCCAAGGTACTCGTTGGCAGCCTCACGCGTGGCAAAGTCGCCGACCATGCAACGCCAGTAAGGTGCGCTGAAGGTGACGTACGAACGCAGTTCGGGGAACGCAGCCGTGACCTGTGCCCCGACGCGCTGTGCCTTCTGCTGCTCGACACGCTGGCTGCTGCCCCAATACACTTGGATGCGGTAGCCCTTCATGCGCTGGCGTTTGCCGACGTGCATGCTGAAGTCGTTCTTCGGCGCAGCATCCTCGGCGATTTCAAAGTCCGCGCCATTCACAATCTCTGTGAGCCGCATGTCCTGCGTCAGGGTCACAGTGCCCTGACCGCTGGACTGCTGCTCCAGATGTTCGGTGAAGGTCTGGGCATGGCTGCTCAGCACTGCACAGACGAGAAGAATCCCTGCTAAAACAGTACGCTTCATGTGTTTCAGTTTATTTCCATGCATCGATGATGCCCTTGAAGTCGGCAGCCTTCAGCGAGGCACCGCCAATCAGACCACCGTCGATGTCGGGCTTGGCAAACAGTTCGGGAGCATTCGAAGCCTTGCACGAACCGCCGTAGAGGATGCTGGTCTCTTCAGCAACGTCCTTGCCATACTTCTCGGCGATGACCGAGCGGATGTAGGCGTGGATTTCCTCGGCCTGCTCGCTGGTGGCTGTCTTGCCCGTACCGATGGCCCAGATGGGCTCGTAGGCAATCACGATCTTCTTGAAGTCCTCGGCGCTGAGGTTAAACACGCTGCCTTCGAGTTCGGCCTTGACCACCTCGTTCTGCTTGTTGGCCTCGCGCTCAGCCAGGCTCTCACCGATGCAGAAGATGACCTTCAGACCGTTTTCGAGAGCGAGCAGCACCTTCTCCTTCAGGATTTCGGGAGTCTCGCTGTAGTACTCGCGACGCTCCGAGTGTCCGAGGATGACGTATTCGGCACCCGTCGACTTCACCATTTCGGCGCTGACCTCACCCGTGTAGGCACCGCTCTTCTTGTCGGCGCAGTTCTCGGCACCGAGTTGCAGAACGCTGTGGTCGATCATGTCGCTCACCTTTGCCAGATGGATGAAGGGAGTGCAGATGACAACGTCACAGTTGGCCTTTTCGGCTTTCAGCATGTCGTTCAGTTCGGCAGCGAGTGCCATACCTTCCTGCAGGTTCTTGTTCATTTTCCAGTTGCCTGCAACAATTTTCTTTCTCATGTTCGTTTCGTTTTTTTATGGGGTTAATAAGATGATTGTTCTTGTTGGGTTGTGAGCGAGGACAGCACGGCGTCCAGCTCCGTTTCGTCGGGCAGCGTCCAGTTGCTCCACTTCGCCACGACCTTGCCGTCGCTGATGATGAGCAGTCCGGGATTGGCACGCACCATCGTCTTCAGCATCCGTTCGTCGCTTTGCAGACAGGGATACTCCGCACCCGTGTGTTCGGTCCAGTGCGCCTGGGCCTTCGCGTCGCTGGCAGTCAGGCAGTAGAATGCGATGCCATGCTGCACGGCGTAGTCGTATGCCTCGTTCAGACGGCCCACACAGCCTTGGTCGGCAGTCGTCATGTTGTACACAGTGACCAGCATCGTCGGACCGTCACCGTAGATGATGTCCATGCTCAGGTCTTCCTCCGTCTCTGCGTCGATGGCGTAAAACTCAGCCACGTCGAGTTCATGCACACGGTACGAATGCCCCGAGTGCAGTTCGGGTTCGTCCATCATCTGGCGCACGTCGGCACCTACGTGCCAGGGTCGGAAATCGACCACGGGCAGAGCGTAGATGCAGTAGAAAGCATACACCACGATGCCCGCCATGAGGGGCGTCGAGACCAGCCATGCGCTGCCTGTGCGGATGAGCCGTATCTGATAGCGCGGCCGCCACCACACCAACGCGGCGCAAGCCAGCAAGACCACGTTCTTCAGCAACGTCTCCGTGTTCGTCAGAATCAAGGCATCGCCGAAGCAGCCACAATCCTCGACAGGGTTGAACAGCGCAATCCATACCGTCAGCAGCGTCATCACCGCCATCAGCACCAGCGTGACCTTCGGGACGAACTTACGGTTCAGCCCGAACAGCAGGCATACGCCGAGCGAGAACTCCACAAAGGCCAGTCCCACACTCGCCGTCAGCAACATCAGGCCTTCGCCAAGGCCCAGCCCCAGGGCTGCGCTGTAGTCAGCCAGTTTGAACATCGTGCCCAGCGGGTCGTTCGCCTTCACCCATCCCGAAAACAGGAATGTCAAGGCCAGCATGAGCGCCGCTGCGTTGACCATCCAGAACAGGCATCGCCTAAGCCTTTTGCTCATTCGCTTCCGTCAGTTTGATCAGTCCGAAGACGGCATAGTTAATCATGTCCATGTAGTTGGCGTCGATGCCCTCCGAGACAATCGTCCGTCCGTCGTTCGACTCAATCTCCTTCGTCCTGTAGATCTTCATCAGGATCAGGTCCGTGTAACTGCTCACGCGCATCGAACGCCACGCCTCGTCATAGTCGTGGTTTTTGCGAATCATCAGTTGCAGCGCACGTTCCGCCTGGCGGTCATATTCGGCCAGCGCCTCGTCGGGCGTCATGTCCGTCTGCTCCGCGAAACCATGCTCCAACTGGATGAGTGCGACGATGCCGTAGTTGACGATGCCCTGAAACTCAGGGAAGATACCCTCGTCCACGAGCGCCTCGCCCTTCGTCTCCAGGCTGCGGATGCGGTTGGCCTTGATAAATATCTGGTCGGTCACCGACGACGGACGCATGATGCGCCAGGCGGCACCGTAGTCCTTCAGCTTCTTGCCGAACAGGTCGCGGCACTGGGCCATCACCTGTCGGAACTGCTCGTTCGTATGTTCGAGTTTAGCGTCCATGTCATTACACATTTCGGGTACAAAGTTACGACTAAGTGAGCGAAATACAAAATGAAAGTCTGAAAAACTTACATTTTCATTTCCGAACGGGAGTAACTTCGACGAAGTCAGAGTTACGACTAATAATTGAAAATTGAAAATGGAAAAATGAAAAATGGCAACCGAACCCCTATATTTGTCCGAAACCCACCTTTTCGCCCCCGATTTTTACATATAGAAAAGACAACGCCAAGTGCTTGGAGAAAACACGCTAAGCACTTGGAGATTTAACGCCAAGCACTTGGCGTGATTTTTCCAAGTGCTTGAAGCCACCTTTTCTCACTATTTTTTCCCATAATTTTTTGTGTTTCATTTTATTGTCGTATCTTTGCAGCAAATTAAAGGACAAAGTACAATTTACAATTGACAATTAAATAAAGCACACAAATGAAAAAGACTATTCTGAAGATGATGCTCGTGGCTGCTGTCGTGGCCGGATGCATCAGTTGCACAGACAACGGAATGAAGTTCCGTCTGGAAGGTAACATCGAAGGTATGGAACAGGACGACACGCTCCTGCTCATCAACGCACTGACCGAAGATACCGTGGCTCAGGTGCCTGTGGTCGGCGGCAAAATCACACCGGTCGAGGGTTCTGTGACCGAAGCCGTCTATGCGGTGCTCGTCAACCGTGACCGCACGGCAGGTCTCCAGCCTATCTTCCTCGAAGAGGGTACCATCAGCGTCGATGGCAACATCAACGGCATGCTGTTCAGCAACCAGAAGGGTACGCCGCTGAACAACGAGGCTGACTCGCTGTTCAAGGACATCATGGCGCTGAACGACGAATTTGCCGAACAGGAAGACCCTGACATCGACGACTTCCTCCAGAAGTTGGGCAGCAAGACGTCGGCGGCCATCCGCAAACACAAGGACGATCCGCTCGGCTACTTCCTCCTCACCCAGTTCAACGAAGGTATCGAATTGGACGAGATGCAGGAACTCATCGGCCTGATGGAGCCTAAGTTCGGCGAGAACGAGATCTTCCAGGCCATCAAGGAGACTTATGCCATCAAGGCTGCCACGGACGAAGGCGAGATGTTTACCGACTTCGAGGCTACCTATGAGGGCAAGACGACCAAACTGAGCGACTATGTGGGCAAGGGCCAGTACGTGCTCGTTGACTTCTGGGCATCGTGGTGCGGTCCCTGCCGTCAGGAAATCCCCAACCTGATTGCTGCCTACAATAAGTACAAGGGCAAAGGTCTCGTGGTGCTGGGCGTGGCTACGTGGGATAAGCCTGAGGACACGCTGAAGGCCATCGACGAACTGAAGATTCCGTATGAGCAGATGTTGAATGCCCAAGACGCTGGCAGCAAGGCCTACGGCATCGAAGGTATTCCGCAAATCATCCTCTTCGGCCCCGACGGCACCATCGTGGCGCGTGACCTGCGCGGCGAAGCCATCGAGGAGAAACTGGCTGAAATCTACAAATAAAACCCATTTTTAACTAAATCCTATCAAAAACAATGAAAAAGACCCTTTTTCTCACACTGACACTGCTGACCCTGTCGCTCAGCGCTATGGCACAAGACTGGACAGGACGTGTCTATGAATGCAATGACAGCGAAATGCTGCGCGAGCAAATGATGACTCAGATGAAGACTGACCCTGACTTCCAGAGCATGGGATTCATGGAAAAGCAGTTGATTTCGTCGGTCATCAACTGCATGAAACTGAAGTTGACAATGAAGTTCAAGAAGGAAAACAAGGTGACGACGAGTGCCTCGGTAACGCTCGACCCCGAGAAGACCAAGATGATTCCGGGTTTCGCTGACCTGCGCGAGGCTATCGACGAGATGGCCCGCGACATGGCGAAGGACTTCAACTCGAACGACACCTACGAAGTCAAAGGCAAGACGCTGGATGTCGACGGCAGCAAGTTCACCATCCTCGAGGACGGCAAGAAAATCCAAATTTCTGAAGAGGGCATCACGCTGACCTTCACACGCAAGAAATAGCCGTCGTTCCTCTACGACTATTTACAACGGAAACACACGGAAATACTCAGGAAAACCCTGAAATTTCCGTGTGTTTCTTTTTTTTCGTGTGTTTCCGTTAAGTTTCCGTGTTTTTCCGTGGTCTCAGTACTGCCACACCAGATATTCACGGCAGTCGGCATAGGTCTGCAGCAGCCGTACGATGTCGTCGCAGCAGGCACGCACCGCATCGGCATTGCCGTCGTAGCCGTTGACCAGGGCAAGCAGCGTGGTGGTCTGGAGCGAGAGTTTCGTGCGCTCATGGTCGCTGGTGGGTGTGCCGATGCCACCCGTACGGTCACGATAGACGGGCATGCCCGCTATGTTGAGCACGCCACGGCCGATGCCTTCGTAGGGTTCACCTTCACGACCGATGCCCAGGGTCAGCGTGTCGCCGTCGATGTGGTCGGCATCGAATCCGCCGATGCTGTATCCGCTGCGCATGGAGGCCAGATTGACCAGGTCGACACAGGTGTCAATCTGATAGAGCGACTTGCCTTGCAAGATGCGCCTCACGAGTTGTTCGGACGAAGGACGATAGCGCGAAGGTTCCTTGCCACAGGCCTTGTAGGCACGTCGCGTCGCATCGATGGCTGCGATGGACTTGAGGGTCTCGGTGGTGTAGCGCTGTCGCAGGTCGGCCTCGCAGTCGTGGATTTCCTGCCAAAGCCCTTCGCTGTAGGCGTTGTTGGTGAAGGAGGCCATGACGGCACCGCCCACAAACTGGGGCCACACCCCACGCAACTCGTCGCCGACGACCACATTTTTCCTGTCCATATCTGCAGTTTCAAAGGTTAACGGCGGCAAAATTACGCTTTTTCGGTGAAAAACATGCAGAAGTGACATGAAATTTTACTAACTTTGTGGCACGAAAGCATTTTCAACAGACTGAAAGCAACTTTTCCACAGCGCGAATCGTTCACGCTATGCGCTTGGAAAAAATACGCCAAGCGCTTGGCGTGCGAACGCTAAGCGCTTAGCGTGAAAACGCCAAGCACTCGGAACCTGAGTCGGACTATGCAGACAGCAATCGTCGGAGGTGGTGCAGCCGGATTCTTTCTGGCCGTCAATCTCAAAGCCATGGCACCCCAGATGCGGATCGTCATCTTTGAGTCGGGACAGCGTGTGCTGCGCAAAGTCAGGGTGTCGGGCGGCGGACGGTGCAACTGCACCAACTCGTTCGACGGCGTGACCGACCTTTCCGAGGTCTATCCCCGAGGCCACCGACTGATGCGACGTCTGTTTCACACCTTCGGTCCGCAGGATGCCTACCGATGGTTCGAAGCGTACGGCGTAAGGCTCACGACACAGGCCGACGGCTGTGTGTTTCCCGCCTCGCAGGACAGCCGCACCATCATCAACTGTCTGACCGGCGAGGCCCGGCGGCTGGGTGTGGAAGTCGTAACGGGACGACGCATCACCGACCTGGACGAACTGACCGACTACGACTGCATCGCCCTCACCACGGGTGGCGGCATGTCGCTCTGTCCGTCGCTGACCGAGGCACCGCCCTGCCCTTCCCTCTTTACCTTTACGATAGAGGACGAGGCGCTGCGGGCACTGATGGGCACCGTGGTCGAAGGCGTCACGGTGGGGCTGTGCGGCACGAAGTTCAAAGCCGACGGACCGCTGCTCGTGACCCACTGGGGCGTGAGCGGACCTGCGGTGCTGCGGCTCAGCAGTTATGCTGCGAGGCATCTGTTCGAACAGGGATACCATGCCATGCTCTCGGTCAACTGGCTCTCACAGCCCGAAGCCGAGGTCAGGACGCTGCTCATGGCGGCTGCAAAGTCGCATCCCCAGCGCCAAGTCGCCTCGGCCTGTCCCGTCGGACTGCCCTCGCGGCTGTGGCAACACCTCGTGGCCAAGGCATCGGTCATGAAACGCTGGGCCGACGTCAACGCCAAGGACATGAACCGCCTGTGCAACGTGCTCACCAACGACACCTACCCCATCACGGGACGTTCGACGTGGAAAGAGGAGTTTGTCACCTGCGGCGGCATTTCGCTCAGCCATATCGACCCACACACACTCGAATGTCGTCAGCGCCCAGGGCTCTATTTTGCAGGCGAGGTGCTGGACATCGACGGTGTGACTGGCGGATTCAACTTTCAGACAGCCTGGACCACCGCCTACTGTGTGGCACAGGCCATCGCACAGAAATCAACCCATAACCCATCAACTCAATGAAGAAAAATCTGAAAATCGGCTCACTCTGCGTGCAAGCAGGTTACAAGGCCAAGAACGGAGAACCCATCGAACTGCCCATCATCCAGAGCACGACGTTCAAGTACGACGACTCGGACGAGATGGCAAAACTGTTTGACCTAGAGAAAGACGGCTACTTCTACACCCGTCTGCAGAACCCCACCAACGACGCCGTGGCAGCCAAGATTGCCGCTCTCGAAGGCGGTGTGGGTGCCGTGCTGACGAGCAGCGGTCAGGCCGCCAACTTCTACGCCGTGTTCAACATCTGCAAGGCTGGCGACCACTTCATCACCACCAACGAAATCTATGGAGGCACGTACAACCTGTTCCGTGTGACCATGAAGAAACTGGGCATCGACAGCACCTTCATCTCTTCCGAAGCCACGGACGAAGAAATCCAGGCAGCCTTCCAGCCGAACACAAAACTGGTCTTCGGCGAAACCATCTCAAACCCTGGCTGTGCCGTTCTCGACATCGAACGCTTTGCAAAGATTGCCCATAAGAACGGCGTGCCCCTCATCATCGACAACACCTTCGCCACACCCGTCAACTGCCGTCCGTTCGAATGGGGTGCCGACATTGTCACCCACTCCACCACGAAGTACATGGATGGTATGGCCACCCAAGTGGGTGGTGCCGTGGTCGATAGCGGAAACTTCGACTGGATGGCCCATGCCGAGAAATTCCCCGACCTCTGCACACCCGACGACTCCTACCACGGACTCACCTATGTCAAGGCCTTCGGCAAGTTGGGCTACATCACCAAACTCGTGGCACAACTCATGCGTGACCTCGGTTCGACACCTGCGCCGCAAAACAGTTTCCTGCTCAATCTCGGTCTGCAAACCCTGCATCTGCGCATGCCACAGCACTGCAAGAATGCCCAGCGCGTGGCCGAGTTCCTCAGCGCCCATCCCAAAGTGGCATGGGTACACTACAGCGGCCTGCCCTCCGACCCCTACTACGAACGTGCCCAGAAATACCTGCCGAACGGCTCGTGCGGCGTACTGGCCTTTGGTCTGAAGGGCGACCGTGAGACTGCCATCAAGTGGATGGACTCGCTGCAGATGGTGAACATCGTGACCCACGTGGCCGACGCCCGCAGTTGCGTGCTCCATCCTGCCAGCCACACCCACCGCCAACTCTCCGACGAGCAACTCCTCGAGGCAGGCATCGCTCCCGACCTCATCCGCTTCAGCGTCGGCATCGAAGACATCGACGACATCCTCGACGACATCACCCAGGCGCTTGACCAAATCTAATAACATCTATCAAACACTCGCGAAGCATGAACACAAAATCATTCACACTCCTGTGCCTCCTTGCCTGCTTCGTCACAGCAGCACAGGCACAAACCTCCTTCGGTCAGGCCACGCTGCAGGACGAAGGCTGGCGGTTTCATCTTGGCGACGAAAACGCCTCCGAACCTAGTTACGACGACCACAACTGGATGCGCGTCGATGTGCCCCACGACTGGGGAGTCACACAACCTATGTCGCCCGATGCAGGTTCGTGTCAGGGCTATCTGCATGGCGGCATCGGCTGGTATCGTCTGCATTTTCAATCCGACGTGCCTGCCAACGGCGAACATCTCTACGTCTATTTCGAAGGCATCTATAACCGTTCGCGTGTCTGGCTCAACGGCCACCTGCTCGGCTACCGTCCCAGTGGCTTTTCATCCTTCCTCTATGAAATGACGCCTTATCTGCGCCAAGGCGAAAACGTGCTCGCCGTGCGTGCCGACCATAGTCAGGAAAACGACTGTCGCTGGTACACAGGTAGTGGTATTTACCGCCCCGTTTGGTTTGTACGAGCACCCGAGGTGCACCTCGCACTCTGGGGCACCGCATGGCGACTGAAAAAGATGAATCGCTCGTCTGCCACCGTCGAAGTCGATGTCGAGGCCACCGACGGCGGCAAGCAGTATCAGGCCATCGTCGAGATTGCCGATGCTGAAGGTCGCATCGTCGCCACATCCAAGACATCTGTGCCATCGGCCCAGAAGCAAACCGTCACCCTCACGGTGAAGAACCCGCAGCCCTGGACATTGGACAAACCCTACCTCTACAAGGTCATCACACGTCTGCAGCGCGACGGCGCCGACATCGACCGCAGCGAGGTTCCTCTGGGTCTCCGCACCCTCACTTTCTCGCCTGACAAAGGCTTTGCCCTCAATGGCGAGTGGATGAAAGTCAAGGGCGTCTGCGTGCATGACGATGCCGGCATACTCGGCACCGCTGTTCCGACCGACGTTTGGCGCAGCCGTCTGCTCGCGTTGAAGAGTCTGGGCACCAACGCCATACGCCTCAGTCACAATCCCCACGCACCCGCCCTCTACGACCTCTGCGACTCGCTCGGACTGCTCGTCATGGACGAAGCCTCCGACGAGTGGGAATTTCCCAAGCGCAAGTGGCTCAAAGGCTGGAACCGTGGCAAACCGGGCTTCGAAGGCACCTACGACTATTTCGAGGAATGGATCGACCGCGATGTCGCCGACATGGTTCGCCGCGACCGCTGTCACCCCTCCATCTTCCTGTGGAGCATCGGCAACGAAGTCGATTATCCCAACGACCCTTACAGCCATCCTGTGCTCAACGGCGACAAGGACATGACACAACCCGTCTATGGAGGCTACAAACCCGAACAGCCCAACGCCGAGCGCATCGGCATCATCGCCCAGCGACTTGCCAAGGTTGTGCGCTCCATCGACACCTCGCGCCCCGTCACGGGAGCCTTGGCCGGCGTCGTCATGTCCAACGAGACCGCCTATCCCGAAGCCGTCGATGTCGTCGGCTACAACTACACCGAAAGCCGCTATGTCGAGGACCACAAGCGCTATCCCAAGCGCATCATCTACGGCTCTGAGAACCGCCACGACCAGACTGCCTGGGATGCTGTGACGAAGAACGAACACATCTTCGGCCAGTTCCTCTGGACCGGCATCGACTATCTGGGTGAGAGCGGACCATGGCCTGCACGCGGCAGCGAGGCAGGACTCATCGACCTCGCTGGCTTCGTCAAGCCGCAAGGCTGGATGCGAGCCCGCATGTGGGGCGCTGCTCTGCCCGACTCCATCGTCCGTCTCTTTGCCGAAGGCATGCGAGCCCGACCTCAGTCGGGACGTCCACATGCCCTGCGCGTCTCACTGCGCGAACCGATGAACACCCTGCGCAAAGGACGTGTGGCGCAGGTTATCGTCGAAGTTGTCGATGACAAAGGCCGACTGGTCTGGTTGGCCGACAACGAAATCAGCTGTCGCATCCAAGGCCCGGCCCGTCTGCTCGGCATGGAGAATGGCAACATCCGCGACACCCGTGACCTGCTGACGCAACGCTGTCGTGTGAAGAACGGCCGTCTCGTCGCCTATATCACCGTCGGTGAGGAACAGCGGCAAGGCGGTGGCAACTACCGTCGGGGCGAAACCCGTCGCGACCCCCAACTGCCGCCAGGACGGGCTGTCATCACCTTCTCCTCGCCTCTCCTCGACGAGGCCCGGATCGGCATCGGAGTCGAAAAACCCTGATGGATTTCTATCGCCAAGCGCTTGGAAAAATCACGCTAAGCGCTTGGCGTAAAAACGCTGAGTGCTTGGCGTAAAAATTCCAAGCGCTCAGCGTTGTTTTTATGTGTCGGTGGGCCGACTTATTTGCAGTCGGGCTCTGCCTCGAAGGGTACGACGTTGCCGAAGGTGCGGAGCAGCCAGACGTTCCACGTGTCGAAGGGCGTGACGGCATCCTCAGGATTTTCGACGATGTAGAGCATGGCCTTGCGCTGGGTCGCGTCGAAGTAGCGGAGCATGTCGGAGTCGAGGGCATTGCGGTGGAGCCATCTGTAGTCGTGCTTTCCGGTGTCGTGCAGACAGGCGACGGCTTCGGTGGGCAGGGTGTCCCAGTCGTCCGGGTCGTCGTTCTCAAAACGGGTGGCATAGAGGTTCAGACCGGTCTGGCTGCGACGGAAGGCGTAATCTTTCTCGTCGGGATACTCGCCGATGTGCAGCCGCTCGGCAGGATAGCCGTGGTAGTCGTAGATAACACAGCGCTGTTCGCCAGGCTCAGGGAAACCTTGGATTATGTGCCGTTCGATGATGACCGTCTGTCCTTTGTCGTCCTTGTAGCGGCCGTCGCTTACACACTCTAACTTGAACTGCAGGCAGCCGCTTTCATACCATCCGTTGTGGCCACACATGGCCCACAGGGGCTGTTCGTTGCGGTCGTAGCAGACAGCCATCACCTCGTCCTTCACACGGCGCAGTTCGACGATGCGGCCTGTTCGGGCATCGTGATAGCGATGGGCATCGTCGGCACGGAGGGTATAGGTCTCGAGCAAGGAGTCGTCGGTGAGGGTGCGCATCTCGCAGGTCAGAACGTCGGATGCCGTGGCGCCGGCATTATCCTCGGGTTCGGCAACGACAAAACGCTGGCGAAGGTTGCTGAAACTGGGATATTCGTCGAGCGAGGCCGGTTGTGTGGCCAGCCACTCGTAGCCCCGGGTTTCGAACAGTTTGTGAAGGTAGTTGGTGACGCAATCCTCCGCACCGCCGTCGTAGCCCTTGGGCGACGAACCGTCGCTCACGGTCTTGATGGTGGCATCGGGAAATTCGGCGATGAACGTCCAGGGAGCGTAACCGTAGGCGTCGCCTTTCCAACTGGTCTTGTACCAGTCGGCCATGGCGTAGAGTTTCTTCTCCTTGATGAGGTTATACACGTCGGTGAACACCTGCTCGCCGACCACCAAGGGCTGGGGCATGTTGGCGAGGTCGCTTTCTTCTATGTCCCAGAAGGTGAGCAGACCGCCTTCTTTGAGCGTATCGACGCGCCACAACTCGACGCGCATCGTGGTGTCCTCGGACATGCCACGGCCGCCGATGTACTGATAGCGCTGCAGCGGTCCTGCAGGCATTTCGCTGAACTGTGGGTCGCCGCTCTCTACACAGGCTGCAAGCAGCAACACGGCCAGCATGGATAACAGACTGAAGTTCTTCATGATTATTTACAGATTTACGGATTTACTGATTTACAATTTACCGATTTGGACTGAACTCATGTTTCGCTTTTTGCAGCCGCTTATACTCTTTCTTCGTCAGACGCATGAAAGAGCCGTGCTGCGGGGCACGTACGCCGATGATGTCCTGCGGGTCGCGGAAGTTGCGGAGATGTCGGTCGGCACGGCAGATGCGGTAATGCTTCGGATTGGAACTGTACTCGATGTAGGCCACACACCAACCGTCGTCGCCCACCAGTTGGAAAGCGCTGCAGCCCTCACACTTCTTCGTGCCCTCAAAACTCACGTAATCGTCCTCGACGGGTTCGCTCCAAGGACCTGTCAGACAGGGTGCCGTGGCGGTGTAAATGCCGGGATGGCCACCTTCCTTCTTGATGAGCATGTGGTACAGGCCGTCACTCTTGAGGTAGTTGATGTCGGCATCGATGGTGGCATAGCCCCAGTCGAAGAGCAGACGAGGCTTGGTCAGGCGTGTGAACGATGCGTCGGCATAGGAATAGTACATGCGGTCGTAGGGTTCTTCGGCCGAGTTCCAGAGCGAGAAATAGACAAAGTAGCCGCCTTGCCGTCCGTCGGGCCACGTGTAGTTAGGGTCCCACACAAACTGCGGCGCCCACACACGGTTGACCTTTGACCAGTCGCGATAGACGTCGGGACTTTCAGGGTCGCAGAAGACCGTAGGACCTTGACGGAAGTCGAAGGTCACACTCTCCCACGTCAGCAAGTCCTTAGAACGTAGCAGGTCGATGCCATAGTTGTCCCAGCGTTTCGACTTGGCTACACACATGTCGGTTGTCGTCATCAGATAGCCGCGACCATCGTGGCTGCGGGCGATGTAGGCATCGCGTGTACCTCCCTCGATGCGGGCATGCTGCTTCGGGTCGAACACAGGACGGCCGTCGGCCACATCCTCGAAATGCAGTCCGTCGCGGCTGATGGCATAGGCCGTGTACTCACCGTCGCCACCCATGTGGCAGTAGAGGTAGCCGTAGGTGCCTTTCACAGGGTTTTGTGCCGGACGTTGTTTCGTACGTTGCGCAGTAGCCGTCAGCGCGATGCCCATAAGCAGGGAAAGGACCAATAGGATTCGTTGGGATGTTTTCATGTCGTAGAAAGGTTAAGTTTCTGCAAATATACTTCATTCTGAGCGAACAACAAAGCCGCACGGAAAAAAAGTGCAAGTACTTGGAATTTTCACGCCAAGTGCTTGGAGATATTACGCCAAGTGCTTAGCGTTCGAACGCCAAGCGCTTGGCGTGAAAATTCCAAGCGTATGCACAATCTTATTTTTCGGATTATTTCTGAGTGCCGACTTTGTCCCAATAGTCAATCAGGCGTTGCAGTTCGTCACGGGTGACATGGACCACGGCGCCGTGCTTCTGCTCGGAGAAATTGGTGCGGTGGAAGGGGCTGTCGCCCATGTCGAAATAGCCGAGGGGACGGAAGGTGTGCAGGTCGGTGGTTTCGCAGAAGTAGAAGTTGTGCGGCTCCATAGAGTAGCGGTCCTGCATCAGAATCCAGCGATTCTGACCAATGAGTTTCCATAGCATCGGGGCTTCGTGCACCTGGGGCACACCGTCGTCAAAGGTGGGGTCGATGGTGTAAGGCCCTGTGAGGCACGTGCTGGTGGAGTGGCGCGGATGGCCATGTTGTGTTGTGAAGAGGTGGTAAGTGCCGTCGATGAGGGTGATGTCGCTGTCGATCATGTGGGCCGTCGGATTTCCCTTGCAGTCGCAGGGGGCACTGAAAAGGAATCGGGGTGCCGACAGCATTGTGTCGAATGCGTCGTTCATCAAGACGTAGCGGATGTGGTTACGACCTCGGAAGAAACGTGTGGTGAAGTGCATGAGGATATGGCCGCTCTCGGGGTCGACAATCATCTCAGGTGCCCACACACAACCTACGTCCTTCCACGAAATAGGACGTCCGTCAGCATCGACTTCGCCCGTCGGACAAGTGAGTGCACTAAAGTCGAGGTTTGTGCGGTTCCAGTGGATGAGGTCGAACGACTTGAGCAGCACAAGACCACGGTTGTTGCCCCAGTCATACAGACGGCCGTCACGCTCCCATTGTGTGGTGCGCACTCCGTCGCGCTGCCCAAAGACGTGCAGGTCGGTCATCGCCACACAAAAACCACCGTCAGGACCTCGGAAAATGTATGGATCGCGGATACCTTTCTGCACGGCTATCGTGTCTCCAGCCATGATGGGGCGGTCGTCGTTCAGGGCTGTCCATGTGAACCCGTCCCAACTGTATGCCATGTGCAGGCCGTGGTCGGCATCTTTGTGATAGACCATCACATAGCCTGCCATGTCTTTTTCGGAGGGAATGGGACGTGTGGAACGAGTATTGTCGTTACATTTTTGTGCGTAGGTAGCAGTGTTGAAGACAATTGCCAGCAGCAGGGCGAAGAATGTATGCTTCATATTTTTATATTGTTAAAATCTTTCAAAATTAGACAATAAATCGGGAATAAAGAAACATTTTTCTGTTTTTTTTCTTTTTTAGCATATTTCTTACTAATTTTGCAGTGGAAACATTAACAATTAACACCTACAAAACATGAAAACTATTCAAAAACTATGGCTGGCATGTGCCGTCATGCTGCTTGGTTCAGCAACGGCGCAGGCTCAGTCTGCTGCAGCTACGCAACTGGAAGAAGTGATCGCCAATGCCACGGCGTATCTGGACACGTGCCAGATTGAGATGTACCCTTCGGGACTGGTGGAGAACTTGCGCGATGCCATCACTGCGGCCAACAACCTGCGGGCTGGCGAAGCGACGACTGTCGAACTGAGAAACCAACGCAGCAAGGTGAACACGGCGTTTACGACTTTCAAAGCGTCTTTCGGCAAACGGGCATTCAACCCCGAAGCCACAACAACGGCCTATGACAGCCAGCGTGGTTTCATCCACCCAGGAGGACTGCACACAGCTGCCGACTTTGCTCGCATCAAGGCACAACTGGCCAGTGGAAACACAAAGGTGACGGAGGCATACAACGTGCTGAAGAATGCAGCCTATGCCCAACCCAACGCCTATGTCGGTCCTGTAGAGACCGTCGTCCGTGGTGGCGGTTCGGGCGAAAACTATATGTCGGCTGCACGTGCTTCGACCATGGCCTACCAAAACGGTTTGCGCTGGCAAATAGAGGGCAATGAGGCTTGTGCCAAACAAGCCGTCAAGATTCTGAACGACTGGGCCAGCGTGACCAAAGGCATCGGCGGCGACAGCAACTACGCCCTGGCTGCGGGCCTCTACGGCTATGCCTTTGCCCAAGCCGCCGAACTGGTGCGCGACTATGAAGGTTGGGCTCCGGAGGATTTCCAGAAGGTGTGTCAGTGGATGGTCGAAGTGTGGTATCGTTCCGCCATGGGCTTCCTGCGTGGACGAAACGGCACGTGGGAGAATGCAGGCAGATGGTGGCAGGCACCTGGCCACTACTGGTCGAACTGGGGACTGTGCAATGCGCTGTGTGTCATGTCCATCGGCGTGCTGTGCGACGACGTGTTCATCTACAACCAAGGCCTTTCATTTATCAAGCATGACCAATGCGGCACCTTCACCGACCCACGCACGGCAAATCCTATCGTCAACGACGGACTCACAGAGTTTTTCGGCAACCTCATCGTCACCACCACCGAAAGTGAACTGGAGACGGGTGCGTATGGCAAGCTCGGACAGATGAACGAGAGCGGACGCGATGGCGGTCATGCAGCCATGGCGCTCGGTCTGGCCGTCGATGTGGCGCACTTGGCCTACAACCAGGGCGACGACCTCTTTGCTTTCATGGACCATCGCCTTGCAGCCGGCATCGAGTACACCGCTGCCTGCACCCAAAGCGTGGAGAACCTGCCGTGGACCGACTACCTGTATGTCTCGAGCGGATACGCTGCCTCCGACAGCCGTGCATGGAAGATGACCGAGCCCGCACTGCCTGCCCACACACGCGGCTACTGGGGCACCGTCATCGGCCATTACGAGGGTGTGAAAGGTGTGCGCATGCCGTTCTCCGAAACGACCTATGAGATGATGGGCATCGATGGGGGCGGCGCCGGTGCTACCAGCGGAGGCTACGACCACCTGGGCTACAGCGTGCTGATGAACACACGCGAGCCTCAACTCGCACCTGCCGAACTGGTTCCGACCGAACTCTCCGGCCAGATTGTCTTCAATGGGCAGACACTGAAATACAACGAACTGGGCGGACTCGTCAACACCTATACCCGCAACAACACCGTGGCGGCTGTCAAGCCCGGGCAGACCGCACAACTCATCCCCGTATTGCCCGAAGGCGAAGAAGATACAGACCTGTGGCGCTGGGACAGTGGCGAAACGACCAAGACGCTGGAAGTCACGACCGACCACAGCCATGTCTATCGCGTCACCTACACCAACGCCCGCGGCATCGAGAGCCAGCAGTGTTTCAGCATTGCCACACAGGGCGACTGCCGTCCGCTCGATGCTTCGACCACGATTGAACTCAACGGTGAAGTCATCGGCACCGACGAGGCCACCGTCGATTACGGCACCGTGCTCACCCTCTCATGCACCTCGCTCAGCGGAGGCGATGCCTTCAACTCATGCGTCTGGGACACAGGTGCCACGACAGCCAGCATCACCACCCAGCCCCTCGTTCGCGACCGCGACTTCTACGTGTGCTACCTCAATCAGGGAGGCGCTCAGACCATCAAGCGCATCCGCATCCACGTCAACTACTGCCACCAGCAAGTGACCGTCAACGGCACAGCCTTTTCCGATACGACTGTGATGATTGTCGAACCGGGCGACAAAGTAGTCATCGGACCGTCTGTCCACAAGGACTATAGAAGCATGCAGTATACGTGGGACAGCGGCGAGACCACACAGACCTTGCAGTTCGACGACATCCAGGGCACCCTGATGCGCCATCTCACCTTCACCGACGGCGACGGTCAGGAACATCAAGCCGATTACCACATCTTTGTGCGCGACCCCGAGGGCGACGCCAAGATTACACCCGGCAACTACCTCATCCGACACGCTGCGACAGGACTTCTGCTCACGAATGTCGGAACCAACACCCGAACTAAATTCCTCGAACAGGAAGAAGGAGAAACCTACGCACCGACTCAATGCTGGCAGATCAGCACCAACGACACCGAGACACAGTGCAACCTCCAGTCCGTGGCCGACGGCCAATACCTCAGCATCACCCTCAGCACACGCGAGGCCCTGCAGAGCTATCCCTTCCAGTTCGAACATGCGCTCGGCTCCGACCTCTATGCCATGCGTCTGCGTTCGGGAAGATACGTTTTTCTCAACGACAAGAACAACATCGATTACGCCAGCAAGACCGTGCTCGACGACTATCCCTTCCAGTTGATACCCGTCGACGACATCGACCCGACAAACATCGAGATAAGTACAAATGACCAAGGACAAAGTACGATTTACGATCTCAACGGACGTCGTCTGACATCGCCCCGACGCGGCATTTATCTCCAGCGACAGATACTGCCCGACGGAAGTGTCAAGGTGACCAAGATATTCAACCGATAATAGGTCATTCATCAAAAACTCCAAGCGCTTGGAAAAATCCTTCCAAGCGCTTGGAATTTTAACGCTAAGCGCTTGGCGTATTTTTTCCAAGCACTTAGCGTTTGTTTTCATCATTTCAGGAATCGAAGGCCTTCGACGTGCGGCCCGACATACATGGGCACATAGTCGGCAGCGGAATACCAGGAGGGTTTGCCGGGCATCGTGTCGTAGATGGCACGACCGTTGACCTTGAGACCTTCGAAGGTGACGTTGCGCACACAGCGGTCTGGGTCGTAGCCCGTGATGAGCGAGAGGTTGGGCGTCGCACCACGGTAGCGGATGTTGCGCAAGGTGACGTTCTCGACCAGACGACCAGGTGCCGTGCAGTATTTCTGGTTGTACCCCACTTTGATTTGCACAATGCTGCCGCAGTCGATCTGCTCGATGCGGATGTTGTCGAAAAGGACGTTGCGCACGGTGTTGTTGTCGCCGCAGTTGATGGCAAGGCAGCCTTGGTAATCGACCTGTGGCTCGCTCTGGCAGAGGATGTCGATGTTCTCATAAGTGAGGTTGACGATGCTGTCGCCGACGGCACTGTTGCCATGGATGCCGATGAAGATGGGGTGTGCGACGTCGGCCCACAGCGTGGAGTTGCGCATGTGGACGTTGCGGACGCTGCCGCTGAATCCCTTGCGTGTGGCATAAGCCGTGGTGCAGTCGTCGCTGTTGCGGCAGAAGACACGGTCGTAGAGCACGTTGCTGGAGGCGAAGACGTTCAGTCCGTCGCCCCAGGCTGGCCACGAGATGCTGCGGACGTCGCGCAGAGTGACGCTGTCGCTGCCGCCGACGGGACAGGTGTTGAGCGTCAGTCCCTCGACAAGTACATTGCGGCTACGGCTGACGTGGCAACCTTCGTAGCCGTCGGCAGGACGTGCGATGCCACGGCCGACGATGCTGACATTTTCGGCGTCGTCGATGGCAAACGAGCCTGTGAAGTAGGTTCCGGCAGCAAGATAAACGGTGGTGTTGGAAGTGACCTGAATGACGGGCTCGGTGTAGTAGCCAGGGGCATAATAGACAAAGCGGCAACCAGAACGACGGGCTTCTTTGCGAACCGTCTCGACGGACGGCGCAGGTTTCGACGTGAAAAGCAGGAGGTTGTGAGCGATGTCACCGTCTAGTTCTACACTTACATTCTCAGGCTGAAACAGCAGGAAACGCACGGTGCTGTCGTTCTCGACGTTGGCAATGACACCGCGATAGTCGGGACGGATGCGTGCGGTGCGGAACTTGCGCCCATGGCTCACAACCCGCACTTCGACCGTGCCTGTAAAATCGAACTGGGCAAAGGAGATGGAGGAGATGTGGTGGGTGGCATTGGCTGTGGGAGCGTTGACCTTGGCTTCGTAAGTATCGATGCGTGTCCATTCCTTCTGCCCTCTCGCCTGCACAAAGACATCGTAGTCGTGGCGCAACGGAGCACCCTCGGGAGCCGTGTGCGTGAATATCTGATGCAGACGGGGTTCGTCTTTCACACCCTTGACACGGAAAGAGCGGCTCTCGGTATTAGCAGTGATTTCGCCACGGCGTTCTGCCTCCTGAGCCAGTGCCAGAATCTTTTCGGTGTAGGGCATGGACAAACCTTTGCGACCGACGTAGTGGCGGTAGGGCTGGGCATAGATGTCGCGGATGACACCTCGCTGCATGGCGCCAGGCTTGTCCCAGTCGTTGTAAAGACCTGTGCAGTCGGTCCAGGTCTGGAAGGGAACGTCGTAACCAAGATTGTAGCGTGCCGTGTATTCGATGCCATGCATCAGACGATTGTCCAGCGCACCCCACAGGTCGTCGCCCTGCTCCCAAGCCATCTCGGCAATGTCGCACAAAGCACCCAGTCCCAGTTGGGCATGGGCCTGGTCGCGCCCCGTCTCCTGGCACTGACCGCTCGCGGCGACATAGTGCGGCAGGGCACCGTTGTCGTTGGCATGGAGGTAGTAATCGATCGCTGCCTGATAGACGGTCGAGTCCTGCAGAAAAATGCCACACGCCATGCGAAGACGATTAACGATGGCACCCCAGTTGCCGTTGGCATAGGGGCTGTCGGCTTCGAACTGCTGCATCATCGGCAGCATGGCTCGCCGTATCATCGCCGACCACTCGGGAGTCTGCTGGTCGCGCAACAACGTCATGGCCTTGACGAGGTGGTAGCCCTGAATGGCACAAAGCGGAGCATCGTGACCATCGAACCGCTGGAGCGTCGCGGCATAGGCATTGATGATGCGCAGCGCCTCGGCAGTCTCTCCCTTTTGGGCAAAGTCCAGCGCCGCACGCATATCGCGTTCGCTTCCGCCTTTCGTGGCACGGAACTCGCCGTCACGTGCCACCACTTCGTAGGGACCGCTCATCTGGAACGTCTGTGCGGCGGCATTGAGTACCGCCAGGGGCAGTACAAGACAAAGGAACAGGGTGCAGTGTTTCATCGTTTCTACTTCATTTTACAGTTTGTTCGGCTTTGACAAAGAAAGCACAATAGGTGAGATAAGCAGCACAGACAAGCAATACGCAAATGCCCGCCGTAATGGTCTGAAAGCGGTCGGTAGCCATACCGATGAGGGGCGTGAAGGCTCCTCCACCCGCCACGGCTGTGATCATCAGCCCTGAAATCAGGTTTGTTTTTTGCGGTTCGGCCTTGACTGCCATTGCAAAAATGGTGGGGAAGATGCACGAGCAGAGAAAACCGATGGCACCGATGAGGCCCAGCGTCATCCCTGCCGACACAGGCACGAAGGCGAGCACGAGGATAACAACGACACAAACGACGATGTTGAGGCGATAGTACAGCATGTCGCTGAAACGTGTCATCAGCAGCATCCCGATAAACGCTCCGACAGTACGGCAGATGAAGTACACCTGTGGCGCCACACCTGCTTCGGCAAGCGACCAGCCAAAGCGCTGAATCAGAATCTTCGAACTGGTGAAGTTCGTTCCCACGTCGATGCCTACAACAAAGAAGATGCCAAGAAACAGAAGCAGCATCGTCGGGTTGCGCAATAGTCCGAACGTCGAAGCCACCGTCACCGTGGTCTCCTGCGGTTCCTCACGTTCGATGGGTGTGAGGAACAGCCAGAGTCCCGACAGCAGCGTGATGGCACCCAGACAGGGAAAGGCCAGATACCAGTTGGCTGTGTCGCCGCCACCCAGCACATTCACGGCAAAAAGCATGATGAACGGGCCGGCAAACGAACTCACTGCCTTGACCACCTGACCTGCGGTGAGCGAACTGGACAAGAGTCGTTCGTTGCGCACCACATGGCCCACAAGCGCATTCTGGCTCACCTGCAGAATGGCATTGCCGATTCCGATGAGCGCATAGCCTGCCAGACAGGCCCAACTGTCGCGCAGCAACGGCACGAGCGTACCAACTACCGTCACGGCCATGCCCAGCAGCACGGTGTTCTTACGTCCCCAGCGGTTCATCTTGATGCCTGCGGGCACACTGAAAAAGAGGAACCATACAAACACCATCGAGGGCACAAGTCCCGTCATCGTGTCGCTCCATCCGAAAGCCTTCTGCGCATAGTCGCTCGAGATGCCGACAATGTCACAGAATCCCATGACGAAAAACGAGAAAATCACACAGGCAATGGCTTTCTTACTACTTTTTTCCTTCATAAATTTATTTCAAATGTAAATCCGTAAATTGTCAAACAGGGTCTCTCAAAAGTTTACAACTATACAGCGTCTGCACCAGTCCGCGCATCAGCAGGAAGAGCAGGTAGGACAGCCACAGCACATGGTTCGTCCCCATGACGTTTCCTGCGTTCAGACCGAAAAAGACGCCGAAGAACACCAGCGCTGCTACAACCGACGACACCAGCATCTGGCCCGTCTTGGTCATGCCGATGAACACGCCGTCCCACACAAAGGCAGCCACGCCACACAGCGGCAGCAGCGTCGCCCAAGGCAGGTAGTCGGCCGATGCCTCGACCACACCATCCTCGTCGGTCAGCAGACGCAGAAAGTCTTGTCCGCCAAAGGCATAGACCGCCGTAAACACTGCCACCAGCACGGCTCCCCAACCAAACACATGGCCTACCGTGCGCCGTAAGTTCATGCCGTCGTGGGCACCGTAGAACTTGCCGCACATCGCCTCGGCAGCAAAGGCGAAGCCGTCCATCACAAACGAGAACAGCAGCGCAAACTGCATCAGCAGCGAGTTGACAGCCAGCACCGTATCGCCCTGACGTGCCCCAGCACTGGTGAAGAAGAACATCACCGCCACCATGAACAGCGTGCGGACGAAGATGTGGAGATAAATCGTCGAGGCTTTCGCTTTTGAGGCCCTTCCCCTATCGGGGAGAGATGGAGTGGGACCAGGAATCATCCACACCCCTATCGCCAGTCCGCTCCATTGCGCCACCACCGTTCCGAGAGCGATGCCCTCGACCTTCATGCCAAGGACGAAGACGAAGAAGAGGCTGGCCAGGATGTTGACGACGTTCTGCACAATCGAAATGACCATCGGTCGTCGCGTGTCCTGCATCCCGATAAACCAACCGTTGAGGGAATAAACCGCCAGCATCGCTGGAGCGCCCCAAATACATATATTAAAGTACGCGCGCGTAAGGGCGCCCACTTCGTCCGTCGGGTCCATCAGCCACATTCCCGCTTCGCGCAGCGGCCATTGCAACACGATGAGCCCCACGCCGATGGCTGCGCCAGTGAGCATGCTGCGATGCAACAAACGACCGACGAGATCCATCTGCCCGGCACCGAGTGCCTGACTGGTCATACCGCTCGTACCCATGCGCAGAAAGCCACACAGCCAGTAGATCAGGTTGAACAGCATCCCGCCCACAGCCACGGCACCGATATAGGACGCCGCGCCCAGGTGTCCGCTGATGGCGGCATCGACCAGCCCCAGCAGCGGGACGGTCACATTGCTCACGATGGCAGGCACCGCAATGCGCAGAATGTCGCGGTTCGTCGGGTTCATATTTCCGCCAAAGTTACAAAAAAAATCAATACCCTGCAAATCTATTTCCAAGCACTTGGAATTTTCACGCTAAGCACTTGGAATTTTCACGCCAAGCACTTGGCGTTCGAACGCTAAGCGCTTAGCGTATTTTCTCCAAGCGCATAGAGCGATAAAAAAATTGCAAAGAATTTTGGTGTGTACACCGATTTTTTCGTATTTTTGCAACGGGAAACGACAAAAATCTTAACATACCGAACCTATGAGACACACTTTGAGTTTTATCCTGATGTTCCTCCTGCTGCTGACAGCCACGAGTTGCAGCGGACAGAACGGCGAAAAGGAGACGGAGGTCGAATTTGAGACGACGGCAGGAAACATCCGCGTCCGCCTGTTCAACGACACACCCATTCACCGCGACAATTTCATTAAGAACGTACAGGAAGGCAAGTACGACGGCGTGACGTTCCACCGCGTCATCCGCAACTTCATGATTCAGACGGGCGACCCCAACACACGCCCTGGCCACGAGGACGAACTGGCGGCTGCGGCAAAAGACGACGCTCCCATGGGACCGAGACTGAAGTCTGAAATACTCTTTCCACGCTACTATCACAAGCGCGGCATGCTGGCAGCGGCACGTGAGGGCGACGAGGTCAACCCCGAGAAAATGAGCGACGCCTACCAGTTCTACATCGTCACGGGCAAGTTCCAGAACGAGCAGGCGCTCGTCGAGATGGAACTGGTGCGCAAGGATGCCCGTGTGCGACAAGTATTTGCCGACAAACTGAACAGCCATGCCGACGAACTCGAGAAAATGAAGAAGAACCGCGACACGAACGGCATCAGCAACCTGCAGGAGAAACTGCTCGACCAAGCACGCATGGAGGTCGATGAACTGCCCGCCAGCACCTTCGAATACACCACGGAGATGCAACGCGCCTATCGCAGCGTGGGTGGCGCCCCGTGGCTCGACGGCGAGTACACCATTTTTGGCGAAGTCGCCGAGGGCATGAAAGTCGTTCTCACCATTGAAAAAGCAAAAACCGACGAGAACGACAAGCCCGTCAAGGACATCCGCATCGTCAAAGCGCGAATCCTGTAAAGTAACTTTGAAGGAAATTACAACATCTTAAACGCCATCTTGATGACCCGTTCGACACTTGCCGACGGGTCGTCTTTCAATATGGCACGTACCACCTTCGCCACAGGCGCAGGCGGATAACCGAGTGCACGGAGAGCCTCAACGGCGTCGTCGTGCACTTGTTGGTTAATGGCTGGAGCAGCGTCGTCGCTCGTGGCCGCTGCAGTCGGAGTGATGCCGAGCTGTACCACCTTGTCACGCAGTTCGACGATGATGCGCTGAGCCGTCTTGGCGCCGAGACCCTTGACCGTCTTCAGCAGTTTGTCGTTGCCGTTGAGGATGATATCGCAAAGTTCGGAAGGCGAATAGGCCGAAAGTATCATACGAGCCGTGTTGCCGCCGATGCCCGAGACAGAGATCAGTTGCAGGAAAAGGCTGCGCTCCTCCTTCGTGCTGAATCCGAAGAGCACGTAGGCATCTTCGCGAATGGCTTCGTAAACATAGAGGCGCACCTCGTCTTTTCCTTGCACCGCACTATAGGTGTTGAGCGAGATGTTCAGAAGATAACCGACGCCGTGGCACTCGACCGTGGCTGTCGCAGGGGTGAGGTCGTCGAGACGGCCTTTGACATATTCTATCATACGTTTAAGAGGTTTTTAGGTTGGGTTGCATTGTCCAGGTATCCTAGCCAGGCTAGATTTTCTAGCACATCTAGCCGTTCTAGACAATCCTATGTGATGCGGTACATGGTGAGTTGGTCGCTCGTGAAGCCTACGACGGCGAGGCGGTGGGTCACGAATATGATGGTCGTGTCGGTGAAGTGCGCCTTCAGACGCTCCAGCAACTGCTGTTCGGTCTGGACGTCCAGGGCCGACGTTGCCTCGTCGAGCAGCAGCACGCGGCACGGACGCAAGATGGCACGGGCAATCGCCACACGTTGCGCCTGTCCTTCGCTCAGTCCACCGCCACCTTCGCCGCAGCGGGTTTCGAGGCCTTCTGGCAAGTCTTGCACAAAGTCGGCCATGGCCAGATGGAGGGCGCGGTGCATTTCTTCGTTCGTCGCCTCAGGATTGCCGAAGAGCAAGTTATCGCGGATGGTGCCTGAGAAGAGCGTATTGCCCTGAGGCACATAGGAGAAATTGCAACGGGTGGCTGTGCTGACAGGCATTGTGACGCCTTTGTCGTTATACAGTGAGATATTCCCCCGGTCGGGTTCGATGAGGGCGAGCAAGAGGCGTATCAGGGTGGTCTTGCCGGCACCTGTCTCGCCAAGAATGGCTGTGAACGAACCTGGACGGAAGTCGTAACTGAATTTTTGCAGAACCTGTCGCCCACGATCGGTGTAATGATAATCGACATTTGAGATGCGCAGTCCGACACGTCCCTCGACGGCGACAGGCGGAAGTTCGGGTTCAAGCGGCAATTCCTCGAGTTCCATCAGACGCTCGCTCGAGGTGAGGCTGTTGACCAGTGTCGGCAGCAAACGTGCCATATCGAGCAGCGGTCGCTGAATGCGGCTGATGAGTTGGGTAAAGGCCATGAGCACACCGACCGTGATGAGGCCGCCTTCCAGTTGGAAAAGTCCCCAGACGAGGGCCACAAGGTAGCCTCCTGCAAAGCCGATATTGACGAACGACTTGGTGAGAATCGAGAAGCGTGCGCGGCTTTTCACCTGTTTACGCAGCAGTTGCTGGCGCTGTTCCAGACGGCCGACCATGGTGTCACCCTGTTCGAGCACCTTCACCACCATCTTGTGCTGCACGCTCTCCTGAATTGTGGCCTGCAGCGCGGAGTTGCTGTCCTTGATTTTGCGGACAATGCGGCGCATCTTGTGGAAGTAGAACCGGCTGAGCAGAATGAAGATGGGTGCCGTCGCCACCACGATGAGCGCCAGCATCGAGTCCATGACATAAAGGTAAACGAACGAGGCGACGAACTGCACGAGGATGATGACGGTCGAAGGCAACACCTCGGTCATCAGCGCCACAATGTCATTGACATCGCCGAACAGACGGTTGAGCACGTCGCCACTGTGGAAACGCTCGACACCATGCCAACGGCCTTTCAGCAGACGGGCAAAAAACTCTTGCTGCATCATGTTCTGGGCCTTCACGCCCAACACAGCACGTACCCAAGTCATGAGGATGTTGAGCAGCAACTCTGCCACCATCACACCGCCGAACAGGCAGGCAAAGAGAATGAGCGAGCCTTCGCGCGAACCCGTCGCAATGTCGGTCAGACGACGCAGCATCTCCACACCCGTCAGCCCGAGCGCCACCTGCAGCAGCCCGACAACGACGTTGATGATGGCCTGCAGGCGACAACGGCGATGGTGGGTCCACAGCCAGCGGACAATCGCACGGGTCGAGTATTTCGTCTTGTTCAGTTTCACGGTTCTTTTTCTTCTCTTTTCATACAACTCCAAGTACTTGGCGTGATAACGCTAAGTGCTTAGCGTGCGAACGCCAAGCACTTGGCGTATTTTTTCCAAGCGCTTAACGGTTACGTCGGTCGGCACCCCACATCATCTTTCGGCGCAGGGTGGAGAAATAACTTTGGTTGGGCCTTACGACGACCTTCACAGCATAGGGCGCACGACGGATGCGCAGGTGGATGCCCTCGTCGTAACTCTGGCTTCGGCCATCGACCGAGACGAGGAAGTGATGGCTGCGACTCTCGACCACCAGTTCGACTTCGGAATCGTCGCACAGCACAATGGGCCGCATGTTGAGCGAATGTGGAGCGACGGGCGTGAGGGTCATCGTCTGGCTCTGCGGCACCACGATAGGCCCGCCAACGCTCAGCGAATAGGCCGTCGAACCCGTGGGCGTGCCGACGATGAGTCCGTCGGCCTGGTAGGTCGTCAGGTATTCGCCGTTGATGTGGGTGTGTATCTTAATCATCGACGAGATGTCGTGCTTCAGAATGGCTATCTCATTGAGTGCGAAGGGATAGCCCTCCAGCACATCCTCATCGCTGCTGAGTTGCAGCACGCTGTGGTCCTCCAAGCGATAGTCGCCGCTGTAGATGGCCGCGATGACTGTCTCGATGTCGTCGGACGAGAACGAGGCGAGAAATCCCAGATGCCCCATGTTGAAGCCGACGATCGGTGTCTGCTTGTCGCCCACACGGCTTGCCACGTCGAGGAAGGTTCCGTCGCCGCCCATGCACAGCACAAAGTCGGCCGTGAAGTTGTTGGTGTGGATGAGTTGGCATTCGGGGACATGAATCTGCAGCCCCTGTGTCATGAACTGATAGAAGCCTTCTTCGATGGAAATTTCAGCCTCGTGTGCCATCAGCACAGCCAGCAATTTCTGCACAGCAGCGGCCTTGCGCTCCTGAAAAGTGTTGCCGAAGAGGGCAAAGCGTAACTTCCTTTCTGTCATATCGAAATGTGAATAGACGTAGAATTATCGCGTGGAAATGTTATTTTTCCTCAAAAACTTGGCCTCAGGGACACTGTGTTGCGAAAAATTCCGTACATTTGCAAAGAATTAGACACTTTGTGACCGCAAAGATACGGGTAAGCAAGCGCAAAACAAAAGATTTTATTCTTTATTTTTTGCCGAGCGCGAGTATCTTCGGCGAGTTTTACTCGGCAAAGTTAAGGAAATATTTTGAAAATGCCACTCCGACGTGGCAATTACTTATAAAAAAAACGACGCAAATGACAAATCTTAGTGTCAACATCAACAAGATAGCCACTATCCGCAACGCGCGTGGTGGAAACAATCCTGACATACTGGCCGTCGCACGCGACTGCGAACGCTTCGGCGCCGACGGCATCACTGTACATCCTCGTCCCGACGAACGGCACATCCGCCGCGACGACGTCATCAACCTCCGCCCCATCCTCACCACCGAATTCAACATCGAAGGCAACCCGCAACCGCAGTTCGTCGAACTGGTCAAGAGCGTGCGCCCCACACAGGTGACGCTGGTGCCCGACTCGCCCGACCAGATCACTTCGAATGCCGGATGGGACACACGCACCCACTTCAATTTTCTGACCGACATCATCTCCGAATTCAAGTCGCTCGGCATCCGAACCAGCATCTTCATCGGCACCGACACGGAACTGATTGAACTGGCTGCAAAGACAGGCACCGACCGTGTCGAACTCTACACCGAGCCCTACGCAACGGACTATCCCAACAATCCCAAAGCAGCCGTTGCACCCTTCGTCCGTGCTGCCGAAGTGGCCCGAAAGTGCGGCCTCGGCCTCAACGCCGGACACGACCTCTCGCTCGAGAATCTCACCTTCTTCAAGCAACAAATCCCCTGGCTCGACGAAGTCAGCATCGGCCATGCGCTGATCTGCGATGCCCTCTATCTCGGACTGGAAGAGACCATCCGACGCTACAAAGCCTGCCTCGCAGAATAAACCATCACTCATTCAATCCATCTAACTCATAAACACCATTAACCCCCAACTCATACAATGAAAGAACTCAGCATCCTCGAACTCATGCAGCAGGGCGGCTGGATTATGCTCGTACTCGCCGTACTCAGCGTCATCGCCGTCTACATCTTCATTGAACGATACATCGCCATCCGCTCTGCCGAACGCGACGACCCGCTCTTTATGGACAGAATCCGCGACTATATGAAGAACGGAGACGTGAAGAGCGCCGTCAACTTCTGCCGAGTAACGAACACACCTGGCTCGCGCATTATCGAACGTGGCATCAGCCGCATGAACCGCCCTGCCCAGGAGGTTCAGACCGCCATCGAGAACACAGGCAACCTCGAAGTGGCTGCCCTCGAGAAACGTCTTCATGTGCTGGCAACCATCTCGGGCGGTGCACCGATGATTGGTTTCCTTGGCACCGTGATCGGCATGGTAGAGGCTTTCTGGCAAATGTCGAACGCAGGTGGCGACCTCGACTTGTCCATGCTGTCTGGCGGCATTTACCAGGCGATGGTGACGACCGTCGGAGGTCTCATCGTCGGCATCGTCGCCCTGTTCGCCTACAATTACCTGGTGGCAAAAGTCGATGGCGTGGTCAACGAACTCGAGCGCAAAAGCCTCGCTTTCATGGACCTTCTGAACGAATAGCATTATGGCTTTACATCGAAGAACAAAAGTCACACCGACGTTCAACATGTCGTCAATGACCGACATCATCTTCCTGCTCCTCATCTTCTTCATGATTACGAGCACGATGGTGTCGCCCTCTGCCATCAAGGTCAATCTGCCCCACTCGAAGAAGCAGACCACCACAAAGGCAGCAGCACGTGTCATCATCGACGACCAGTTGAACCTTTACGCCAGTCCCGACGGCAAGAAAGAGCAGGCTGTCACGCTCGACGAACTGCCGGCCGTGCTGGAGGCTGCGCGCACCGACTCTGCCGAACTTTTCGTCTCGCTCTATGCCGACGAGAATGTACCTTATCGTAACGTCGTCGAAGTGCTCAATGTGGCCAACGAGCATCACTTCAAGATGGTACTCGCCACTCGTCCACCAAAGAAATAACTCCTCATGGAATCGCCCCGCAAGCGCAAGACCCTCGCAGTCGTACTGAGCCTCGCCATCCACGCAGCGCTCATCGCATTGCTCGCCATCCTCACCCTCACCGCCGCCGAACGCGACCCGCAGGACGAGGACGGAATCCCTGTGCTGCTCGGCGAAGCAGGCAACACTGCCGAATGGGGTGCTCCGCAGAAACCTACCGAACCCGCCACAACGAAGGATGCGGCAGACGACACCGAAACCGACATTCCTTCGGAGCCGACTCCACCCTCCACTCCCACTCCACCCGCAAAGCCCACAACCCCGACTCCGCCTGTAAAGCCCGCTCCTGCGCAGCCTGCCAAACCTGTTATCACACAGCCAGACGAGGCCACCATCGCTGCTGAGAAAGCACGCAAGGAGCGCGAAGCCAAGGCAAAAGCCGAAGCAGACCGCAAGGCAAAGGCCGAAGCAGAGCGTAAAGCAGAAGCCGACCGCAAGGCGAAGGCTGAAGCGGAGCGTAAAGCAAAAGAGGATGCCGAACGCAAGGCAAAGGCTGAAGAAGAACGTAAGGCAAAGGCAGAGGCCGAACGCAAGGCACGTGAAGAGGCTGCCCGCAAGGCGGCCGAAGAGAAAGCACGCAAGGAAGCCGCTGCAGCCGCAGCCAACAGCCGCGTCAGTGGTGCTTTCGGTGGAAAGAGTGGTTCGCCGACAGGCAATGCCAACCAAGGTGCACCGTCGGGTGTCGGTGGCACAGGTACGGCTCAGGCCAAAGTAGGGTCGCGCCGCGTCGTCTTTCTCGCCACACCGTCCTATGCCGACCAGACCAGCGAAGGCACTGTCACGGTCTCCATCATTGTCAACTCGGCAGGTCGCGTGACCAGCGCCAGCGTCCAGAGTGCCACAACGACGTCTGCAGCCCTGCGCAATGCAGCCATCGCCGCTGCCAAACAATCGTCGTTCTCGGCTGGCGAAAACAACGCAGAGGCCGGCACCATCACCTACCGTTTCAAGTTGCGTTGAACGGACTGAAAACACTCCTCCAAGTGCTTGGCGTGAAAACGCTAAGCACTTAGCGTAAAAACGCCAAGCACTTGGCGTTATTTTTCCAAGCACTTAGAACCACATCTTTAACATACCGATTATGAAAACAATCTATGTGTTCCTGGCAACGGGATTTGAGGACGTCGAAGCACTCGGTGCCGTCGATGTGTTTCGTCGCGCAGGACTGCCCGTCACGACTGTGTCCGTCACTGGCAATCAAGTTGTTAAGAGTTCGCACGACGTTGGCATCGTAGCCGACGCCCTGTTTAACGAGGTCGATTTCGGCGATGCTGCCCTGCTCTACCTGCCAGGTGGAATGCCGGGTGCTGCAAACCTGCAGGCCCACCAGGGACTCACCCGACTCATCCAAGACCACTACGAGGCAGGTCGGCCGCTGGCAGCCATTTGTGCAGCACCGATGGTGTACGGACAGATGGGACTGCTCGACGGGCGTGATGCCACTTGCTACCCAGGCTTCGAACCGAAGTTGACAGGTGCCACACCGACAGGCGAACTCGTCGTGTGCGACGGCCCGTTCTTCCTGGGCAAAGGTCCAGCTGCCGTGCTCGAACTGGCCTACACGATTGTCGCCCATTTCTGTGGCGAGGAACAGGCCGACGCCATTCGTGACGGTATGCTCTACAACGAACTATGAACGCAGTCGTCATCGTTGCCGGAGGCAAAGGCACACGCATGGGGACGGAGGTGCCAAAGCAGTTTCTCTGCATCGAAGGCCGTCCCATCCTGATGCGCACGCTGGAGCGTTTTCGTGAGTACGACGCCACGCTCCAGATTGTGCTGGTTTTGCCCGTCGTGCAGCAAGCCTACTGGAACGAACTGTGTCGGCAGTATGGTTTCAGAATGGACTATACGCTGGCCGACGGAGGTACGACCCGTTTTCATTCGGTGCTCAACGGACTGCAAAAAGTGTCGACGGATGCGACTCTGATTGCTGTACATGACGGTGTTCGGCCTTTCGTCAGCACGGAAGTCATTGGCCGTTGTTTCGACGAAGCCGCACGCAGCGGGGCTGTGGTGCCTGTCGTCGAAGTGGTCGAGACGCTTCGCCATGTCGAGAAAGACGGCACGAGCCACACCGTTCCGCGCAGCGAATATGTACGTGTGCAAACGCCACAAGTATTTGAGGCACAGTTGCTTCGCCGTGCCTATACACAACCCTTCAGCGGACAATTCACCGACGATGCCTCGGTCGTAGAGTCGCTCGGACACGCTGTTGCACTCGTCGCCGGAAACGTCGAAAATATAAAAATCACAACACCCAACGACTTAAAATGCCCAATTGGTTGAAAAAGAGAGAGATGTACCGCATCATCTTCGGTGCTGATACGAAGGCCGGCAAAACCTTCGACGTCATGGTCATGGTGGCAATTCTGCTCAGTTTGCCGCTCATCTTTGTCGAAAGCAGGCCCGACTTGAGCCCGACCATTAAGGAAGCGCTGACCATCCTGGAGTACATTCTCACCGCCTTCTTCACGCTCGAATATATCGCCCGCGTGTATTGTTCGCCCGACAAACGGCGCTACATCTTCTCGTTCTTCGGCATCATTGACTTTCTCGCCACGTTTCCACCTTACGTCTTTTTCTTCATCCCCGCTGCACGCTACCTCATTCTGTTCCGTACCTTCCGACTGATACGTGTTTTCCGCGTGTTCAAACTCTTCAGTTTCATCAACGAAGGTTATCTGCTGATGGAGTCGCTGCGCAAAAGTCTGAAAAAGATTCTCGTCTATTTCATCTTTGTGCTCATCCTCGTCACCTGTCTCGGCACCCTCATGTATATCCTCGAGCAGGGGCAGCCTGGCACAAACTTCACCGACGTCGGCACCAGCATCTACTGGGCCATCGTGACCATGACGACGGTGGGCTACGGCGACATCACGCCCGTCACATTCCTGGGACGTCTCCTCGCCGCTTTCATCATGCTGCTCGGCTACACCATCATCGCTGTGCCCACAGGTATTGTCAGCGCCACCTTCATCGACGAGACTCAGAAACGCGTACGCAAAGGTCGCTGCCCTCGCTGCGACGCCAAAGTCGGCAAGGGCGACCACTACTGTGCTAATTGCGGGGAAAAGTTGTAAAAAGATAAAAGATAAGAGTTAAAAGTTAAAATGGACTTCTGAAGGCATACCTATATGCCGTTTCATTTTAACTTTTAACTCTTAACTTTTCACTATTGTTACTTCACCACACACGTACCGAGGGCGAACGATTTCTCGCCGTCGCCTGTGGTTTCGATGTTGTCGGTCTTCGCCGAGAGATTGTCCAACAGGTTGACAATCACTGCCTCTTGTGTGCAGGGAACGACAGGCGAACCGAAATCCAACTGGCCGTGGTGTGAAAGGATGATGTGGATGATACGATCGATTTCATCCTCGGGTATTTCCTTCTCTTTCAAGATGTTATTCAGGCGGTTGGCCGAAATATAGATGTGGCCAAGGAGATAGCGGGCCTGCTGCGGCTCACCCTCCTTCGAATATTCATACACCTTTCCATAGTCGTGGAAAAGTATCGCCAGCACGCAGCGGTCGATCTTTATCGGATACGGCAGACAGGGATAGAGCCCTTCAAGCATGTGCAGCATCTGGTGGGTGTGGTTCAGCAGTCCGCCCTTGAAAGCGTGGTGGACGCTGGTTGCCGCCGGATACATCGAGTAGGGTTTGTACAGCACGTCTGCCATCTCTGTGATGATGGCCTTCAACTTCTCATCCGTGCAGAAACCGAGCAGGTTCTTTATCGTCTCGTCCCACACTTCACGCTTGATGGGGCGTGGCAGCAGGTCGTAGAGCGGATGCCCCTCCTGCACGATGGTTCCCGGTTGCATGTCCGACTTGCGAGCCGACTTCTTGCCATCATTCTCCTGGATGTTGAAGAACGAAACCAACTGTCCGACAGTCGGTTCGGCCTCAGGCTGCACATCCCACACAGCGACGGTGACTTCGCTCTCCAAGTCCTTCAGTTTCAACGTGCAATATGGGTCGCCACGTTTCGTCGTGCCATTTGAGCGGCCCACGACGAGATATTCTTTCTGTAATGCCATAGTTTATAAGATTTCAATGATTTCGTCCAGAGGTTTACGCTGTTTCTCCTTGCGCGGACAGTCGGGGGCGATGTGTCCCAGCGGCACGATGACCACAGGCTCCCAACCCTCGGGTTGCGGCAAAAGTTCCTGCAGCAGCGCAGGGTCGAAGTTGCACACCCAACACGTGCCCAGCCCCCGTTCGGTCGCAGCCAGACACAGGTGCTCCGTTGCGATGGCAAGGTCCACGTCGCCATGCCGTTTTCCGTCAAATCCGCGCACCCATTCCGTGCCCTTGTCCTTCATACCTATTATATAAATGGGCGCCGTGCGGAAC
>R23__coassemble_175_pt1 | contig 46961 bp, 39 predicted proteins | sample R23__metabat2_high_PE_006 | metagenome-assembled genome bin R23
CAGCCGAAAAGGCAGAGGCCGCCAAGGCCTATGAGGCAACGCTGAACAAGGTTGCCGACAATGACGTCGTTGACGGTGTTGTCACCAGCATCAACGACCGCGAAGTAGTCGTGAACATCGGCTACAAGAGCGAAGGTATCATCCCCCGCAGCGAATTCCGCTACAACCCCGACCTGGCCGTTGGTGACACCGTTGAAGTGCTCATCGAGAACCAGGAAGACAAGAAGGGACAACTCGTGCTGTCTCACAAGCAGGCTCGCGCAGCCCGCAGTTGGGAACGTGTCAACGAGGCTCTGGAGAAGGACGAAATCGTGAAGGGATTCGTGAAGTGCCGCACAAAGGGCGGTATGATTGTCGATGTACTGGGCACAGAAGCATTCCTGCCTGGCAGCCAGATCGACGTGAAGCCTATCCGCGACTACGATACATTCGTAGGCAAGACGATGGAATTCAAGATTGTCAAGATCAACCAGGAATTCCGCAACGTCGTTGTCAGCCACAAGGCGCTCATCGAAGCAGAACTTGAGGCACAGAAGAAAGAAATCATCAGCCATCTTGAGAAGGGTCAGATCCTCGAAGGTACCGTCAAGAACATCACCAGTTACGGTGTGTTCATCGACCTCGGTGGCGTGGACGGTCTTATCCACATCACAGACCTCTCTTGGGGCCGCGTCAGCGATCCGAAGGAAGTTGTCGAACTCGACCAGAAACTCAATGTTGTCATCCTCGACTTCGATGACGAGCGTCGTCGCATTGCACTCGGTCTTAAGCAACTCACTCCCCATCCCTGGGAAGCACTCGACCCCAACCTCAAGGTTGGCGACAAAGTACATGGCAAGGTGGTTGTCATGGCCGACTACGGTGCATTCATCGAGATTGCTCCGGGCGTAGAAGGTCTCATTCACGTGAGTGAAATGTCTTGGAGCGCACACCTCCACTCTGCACAGGACTTCCTGAAAGTCGGCGACGAGGTAGATGCAGTCATCCTGACCCTCGACCGCGAGGAGCGCAAGATGAGTCTCGGCATCAAGCAGCTGAAGGAAGATCCATGGGAAAAGATCGAAGAGAAATATCCTGTCGGCTCTCAGCACACAGCCAAGGTTCGCAACTTCACCAACTTCGGTGTATTTGTTGAAATTGAGGAAGGTGTTGACGGACTCATCCACATCAGCGACCTCTCTTGGACCAAGAAGATCAAGCACCCGTCAGAGTTCACACAGATTGGTGCTCCCATCGAAGTACAGGTTCTCGACATCGACAAGGAAAACCGTCGCCTCAGCCTCGGTCACAAGCAACTCGAAGAGAACCCCTGGAACAACTTCGAGACCATCTTCACACAGGACAGCGTTCACACAGGTAAGATTATCGAAGTCCTCGACAAGGGCGCAGTCATCCAACTTGAGCACGGCGTTGAAGGCTTTGCCACACCGAAGCACCTTGTCAAGGAAGACGGAAGCCAGGCACAACTCGGTGAAGAACTTGAGTTCAAGGTAATCGAGTTCAACAAGGACGCCAAGCGCATCATCCTCTCTCACAGCCGCATCTTCGAAGACGTTGCACGTGCTGAAGCACGCGCCGCCAAGAAGGCTGCTGCAGCCGAGAAGAAGGCTAACCGCAAAGAGAAGGACGAAACTCCTGTTATCCAGAACAAGGCAGCCAGCACAACCCTCGGCGACATAGACGCCCTGGCAGAACTGAAGGCCAGCATGGAAGCAGAGCAGAAGTAATCTCTCTCGGCTGAACTGAAACGGACAACTGATTGATGCTCGCAAGAGCGACATCAGTTGTCCGTTTTGTCTTTCAGACCATTTAGTCCTATACCTTATTATATATATTAGCATGGAAAAGTTTGAGGTGACCATCTTAGGATGCGGAAGTGCTTTGCCAACCCTCCACCACAACGGCAGCGCTCAGGTTGTGAACATCCGCGAGAAATACTTTCTGGTCGATTGCGCAGAAGGCACACAGGTGTATTTGCGCCGAAACCATGTGCATCTTGGACGCATGAACACCATCTTCATCTCCCATCTGCATGGCGACCATTGCTTCGGACTTCCTGGACTGATATCAACCCAAGGACTACTCGGCCGCACCGCACCGCTCCATATCTACGGGCCTGAAGACATCGAAAACGTGTTCCGTCCCATGCTCGACTACTTTTGCAACGGCATGGAATATGAGGTCATCTTCCACCCTATCGACACCCATCAGTTTCAGCCCATTTACGAAGACCGCAGCGTAACGGTCTATAGCATCCCCCTCAAACACCGCATCCGCTGCTGTGGTTATCTTTTCAAAGAAAAACCGCTCCTGCCACATATTCGGCGTGAAGCCATCGAACGCTACCAGATTCCCGTCAGCCAAATCAACAACATCAAGGCGGGTGCCGACTTCATTACGGCAGAAGGCAACGTCATCCCCAACCACGAACTGGTCATCGAACGCGAAGCGCCACGCTCCTACGCCTACTGCTCCGACACGATGTTTCAGCCCGACATTGCTCCTCTCATCGAAGGCGTCACCCTACTCTACCACGAAGCCACCTTTGCCGACTCGGAAGAGAAACTCTGTTCCCGTGTCTATCATTCGACAGCACGCCAAGCCGCACAAATCGCACAATTGGCTCACGCCCAGCAGTTGGTCATCGGACATTTCTCGTCGCGCTACGATGACGAAAACGTGCTGCTACATGAAGCACAAAGCGTTTTTCCGAACACCAGGCTGGCTTGTGAAAATCTGACCATAACGCTGTAAAACAAAAAAAATTGCTTTTTTCTTCATTTTTTTTGAAAAAGATTTGCAGCATATCAAAACTTTTACTACCTTTGCGACTGAAAACTATAATAGCGTAAACACGAAGCCTATGGTTAAGACTATACTTTCATTCGCATTTTCAGCCTTTCTCCTCTGCACGCCTTGCGAGGTGAAAGCGCAAGACATCCAGCGTTCTGCCCCCATTGAACAAGAGATGAACGCCGTCACCATCACGGTGACAGAGGCGACCGTCCATGTCAAGAATGCAGAGAAGCAGGTGCTGGAAATCTACAACATGGCAGGTGTAAAGGTTGCAACTTTCCACATCGAGTCAAACGACCGCGCCATCGACCTGGGTCATCTTCCCAAAGGTTGCTACATCCTGAAAGTCGGAAAAGTTGCACGCAAAGTCTATCTGAGATAAATAAGCACCTACCCAAACAACAATTCATAGAACCTTGTTGCACACTTTGCAACAAGGTTTTTTGTTTCCCGATTAAACCTTTTTCCTTCCACGCAGTCATAGACCATAGACATGGAAACGTCGAACGAGCAAGAAATCATACGCGAATTGCGCAATCCGTCGCAGCGCCGTGCAGCCTTTGCCAAAGTGGTCAGCACCTACAGCCAACCGCTTTATTGGCAGATTCGTCGTATGGTGACGTGGCATGACGATGCTGACGACGTTCTCCAAAACACGTTTCTCAAGGCGTGGATGGGCATCGACAACTTCCGTGGCGAATCGCGTCTAAGCACATGGCTTCACCGCATTGCCTATAATGAGACACTCACCTTTCTCAGCCGTCAGCACGAGACCATCTCACTGGACACAGCCATCGGCGACGACAACGATGTGGACGACGACGCCTCTCTCACGCTGGCTGGTACGCTGGAGAGCGACCCATACTTCGATGGCGACGAGGCTGAGGCACTCCTTCAAGCCGCTGTTGCCAGTCTGCCAGCCAAACAGCGAGCCGTCTTCACCATGAAGTACTTCGACGAGATGAAATACGAAGACATCGCTGAAGTTACAGGTACCAGCGTCGGCGCCCTGAAAGCCTCCTATCACTTGGCTGTCAAGAAAATCGAAGACTTTTTCCACCGGCGTGAATGAAATATGTATCTCATACGATTAAACCTTATTCATCATAACCAGTCAAAACATTAACAAGACCATAAGACAATGAAAACATTTGATATCCATACCCAAAAGAGCAGTCAGCCCATGCGTGTGCCGGAAGGTTATTTCGACAACCTGACACAACGCATCATGGAGCAGTTGCCCGAATTGGAAGAAACAGCCACGAAGACTGTCAGCCTGACTCCGCAGAAGCGCACTCGCTGGATTGGTTGGACAGTGGCTGCAGCAGCCTGCATTGCTTTGGCAGTTCTGTTCGTTCCCAAACTCTGGAACTCTGGGACGACTCTTACAGGAGAAGAAACAGCCCAGAACAATCTGGAGAACATCTATGACGAGCAGTATGAAGAGCAGATGCTCGAATATGCTATGGTTGACAACACCGACGTCTATGCCTACCTCTCTGGCTATTAATGCGACCTTATTCACGCACCATCATTAAAAAGATAAGGATATGAAACGGATTATGATTGCTTTGTGCTGCCTGCTGATGACCACCATGAGTTTTGCCCAAGGGAACGGTCAATGGCAACGTCACGAATTTTCGCCCGAACGCTACAAGCAAAAACTCGAAGAATTTGTCACTCGTGAAGCAGGACTCACTCCCGACGAGGCTCAGCGCCTATTCCCCATGCTGCACGAAATGCTGGCACAACAACTTCGCAACAATAACGCACAGCGCGAAGCCATGCGCTCCTGTGGTGAGAATGCCTCCGAAGCTGACTATGAGAAAGCCATCAAGCAGACGCTGGCATTGGACGTTGATAACAAACGCCTGGAACAAGATTACTATAAGAAGTTCCACTCTGTCATTTCTTGGAAGAAAATTCATGCCGTTCGCATGGCACTTTGGAAATTCCAGATGGAAGCGCTGCGTCGTTTCACACCCCACACAGGAAACGGTGCACTACGTGGTAATCAGCAATGGCAACATCGTCAAAAATCACGTCCTGCCACCGGAAGGAAAAACTGACACTCACGCAGATCTTTTTACAAAGCCACAACACAAACACAAAAAGACTGCAAACACCAGCACAAGCACTGTGCTGGTGTTTTTTGATGCCTCATCGTCAACGCCGTGGTGCACTAAAAACTTCACCGCAGTGCACTGGTTATACGGACTGCAGTGCGCACCGACGCAAACCACAGTGCACTAACAACTTCACCGCGGTGCACAAAGAATAAGAAGTAACACTGTTAGAGAATCCCTATTTTACACGTCCACCGCCAACCCAACGCTGCTTCCAGTAACGATCGTCAAGACTGCTGACCATGACTCCACGCGACGAACTGGCATGAATGAAGAGGTCGCGCTTCAGATAGATGCCTGTATGGTTAATGTTGGAGGCACGTCCCCCACTCCCAAAGAAAACGAGGTCGCCAGGTTGGAGATGCTTGCGGTTGACATGGTGGCAGTCTTTCTCGTATTGTTTCTTGCTGTTACGCTGCAACTTGATGCCATAGACATTACGATAGATAGAACAGGTCAAGCCGCTGCAATCTGTTCCACTACGAGTCATTCCACCGAAACGATAAGGTGTGCCCAGCCAAGAGGCACTCTCAAGATAGAGGGCATGGGGATCATCCTCCTCAATGTCGAAACCAAGGAGGATTCCAGCACGAACCAGTTGCCGCATCTCGTCGTTCACACCTTTGGTGCCATGACGAGCACTGTGGCAAGAGGTAAGCAGAGGCCCACCTCCAACTCCCACCCATAGGGGGAAGGTCCATACCAACAGGCGTATGACCTTAGTTATGAATGAAGTATTCTTCAATTTCGGCAGTGAGGTTGGCATAGTCCTTCGAATGGTCCTTTATGATGTGGCCGTGCTCAAGGAGCGTAATGCGCGTACAAATGTCGAGGGTGTGAGTGAGGTTGTGTGACGAGACAATAATCGTAGCACCCGTCTCGCGGTTATAGTTTTCGAGCAGGTACTTCATGGCGTGCTGCGACGATGGGTCAAGGAAGTTGAACGGTTCGTCGAGAATCAGCAACTGGGGCTGATGAAGCATGGCACCAATAATGCCGACCTTCTGCTTGTTACCTGCCGAAAGGTTGCGAATGAGGGTCTTAGTGCCAACGACTTCGCCATTCATAAAGTGGTCAAACTGCTGCAAGCGCTGCTCTATGTCACTTTTAGCAATATGATTCACCTTGCCAAGGAAATCGAAGTATTCCTCTGGCGTGAGATAGTCGATGAGAAAGCCAGTATCAACATAGGCTCCCGTCGTTGCCTTCCAGTCTTCGCTGTGAGCCGTAGCAATGCCACCAATACGGGCAACGCCATGGTCAGGGCGAATGAGGTCGAGGATGACGCGAAACATAGTGGTCTTACCAGCACCATTATTACCGACAAGACCAACGATTTCGCCGTCATGAACGACGTATGTATCAATATCGAGGGCGACTTTCTCGCCAAAGGTCTTCTTTACGTTTTCAAGAGTTAGTTCCATTGATGATATGTCAAATTAGGTGTCACGTGAAGTACGGAAGCCGTCCATGTTGTCATAGCGGCGGAACATGAAACGGCGATAGATATTGCGAAGCCACACAGGATTGAGCAGGAAACCGGCAAGGCCGAGACCCAGCAGAATCCATGAGGCTGTGGCTGTGTCAAGCAGCGCAATCAGTGCATACATGATAAACATAGGCACAAAGAGCGCCGCGAACGAGAAGATGATTTGTGTCTTACTGCTGCGGCTATTGCTGCGTGTCACTTTCTGATTCAAGTGTAGGGTGCTCTTGTTATAGACCGCCAGTTGGAAAAGGAAAGGAAAGACGCAGCCCATCGTAAAGAATGCACAAGCCAATGCCTCTACCCACAGTACTTTGCCGTTGAAGATTGGCAGCAAAGCAAAGAGCATCGGGAAGATGAGCATGAGGCAGTTGAAGTAATACTTCGCCTTCAGCAGCGAAAGCACCGATTCATGGCGCGACATGAGCAGGTCAATGTAGTTGCCTTCGACACACATCACCGAAGTCAATGTCATTGTTCCGAGACATGCAAAACAATATACGCAAATAAACGTACGCATGAAGGGCTGGCTGTCATATACATCCGTAAAGGCAAAGAGACAACAGAACAGCAACATATAGCAAACACCCATAATAAACTGGTTGCGCACAATCTTATTGCGCATGGTCGATTTGATTTCCAGTTTCATGTATTCGCCGATGGTACCGAAGCGGTTAAGCCACGACATCTCCATCGAACGCACATGGGTGATGTGTTCTACCTGTGCAATTTCGCGATATACACTCTGATACTGCATCTTACGGTTGACGAAGAAGAGAATCACCGCCAAGACAACGGGCAGAAGATAGCAAATCACATTTCCTGTGCAGAAACCACGACCCAGTTGGACAGTATAGTCAAACAGCCATGTGTTTGATTCGTCGTAGAAGATGCCAAAGTAAAACAGCGCAGCATAGATGGCCGTTGGTATGAGCAAGAAGAGCAGGTTACGCTGGATGAGCGTTCGCCATATCAGATACCAATAACTGTTGAGCACGAACATCAGCCACCATCCGAACAAGAAGCCTATGTAGCCCATCCATCCGAAGAACTTGACAACGGCCAGCAAGCCGAACGGCACAAAGAAGAATCCCCAGAAAAGGTTTGCCGTACTCAATCCGATGCGAAGCAGAAAGACGTTCAGAAGGAAGTTCTGAGGAATGGGCATAAGTTTGTAGGGCTTGGTGTCCTGTGCTGGTGTTTCCTGCATCGTAAAACGCATGAAGAAGTCAATCACGAGGAAAACCAGCATCGAACCGTCAATGCGGTCGAACGACTCATAGTTGGTTCCATTGAATACTTGGGCAAACATCACACCTAATAACATCAGATAGACCGCCCAGAAACCAATGAAGATGTAGCCGAACACCTTCATGATCTTGTTCTGCTCAAACAGCGGATGCCGCTTGAGCGAAAGACTCTTGTTTTTGTTGATCAACCTATATAGGCGCCAACTCTCTTTCAGGTTCATAGCGTCAGCAGATATTTCTCGGCTTCCATAGCAGCCTTGCAACCACTGCCTGCTGCCACAACTGCCTGACGATAGGTCGGGTCTGCCACGTCACCTGCGGCAAAGATACCTGGAAGATTGGTCTTCGGAGTGCCGTCTTTCGTCATAATGAAACCAGCATCATCGGTTTCTATCCACGGCTTGAAAATATCGCTGTTGGGGTTGTGCCCGATAGCCAGAAAGAAACCGTCGATAGGCAGGTCATAGCGGCGTTCGTCTGACTCACCCTTACGATGCACCAAGTGTGCACCTTCTACTCCGTTGTCACCATACAGACCGAGCGTATTGGTCTCGAAAAGCACCTCAATCTTCTCGTTGTTCATCACGCGGTCCTGCATGATCTTCGTGGCGCGAAGGAAGGGTTTGCGGACAATCAGATACACCTTTGCAGCGATGCCTGCCAAATACAGTGCTTCACCACAAGCGGTATCACCGCCTCCGACAACAGCAACAGTACGTTTACGATAGAAGAACCCGTCGCAAGTAGCACAGGCACTCACACCCTGCCCCATGTATTTCTTTTCATCATCAAGTCCGAGGAACTTAGCCGAAGCACCTGTTGCAATAATCACAGCATCGGCCGTCACTTCACTTTCATCGTCAAACCAGAAATGGTAAGGACTCTGCGAAAGGTCAGTACGCATACAGATGTGCTGACGCACCTCCACATTGAATTTATCAACCTGCTGACGCATCAGCATCATGAGTTCAGGACCAGAGATATCTTCAGGATGTCCAGGAAAATTCTCCACAGCATCGGTAATGGTGAGTTGTCCACCAGGCTGAATACCTTCGTAAAGAACGGGAGAGAGATTAGCACGGCTTGCATAGATGGCCGCTGTATAGCCAGCAGGGCCAGAGCCGATGATAAGACAGCGTATGTGTTCCATATTGGGTTATTTAGTTAAATGATTGATGTTTTTGTGTTTAGTGTTTAGCGTAAATCCACGACTTCGACATCTGGATACGACTTAGGATTGAAGCGGAAGGTGGAGTCGCCAAACTTAGCCCCAGACTTGAAGGATGTCACATTAATGTTCACGACGTTTCCGTCTGAAGCAGTCATACTCACATAGGTGGGTTGGAGCGAACTCTTGGCCAGACGGAGCACGATTTTCTTTGCACCCCCCTTTTTAGTGGTGGGGGTCAAGATGATTTCATGGTACTGGTTCGTCGATTTGCCGAACGAAGCCGAGTAACCATTCTTGTACATCGAAACGAAGGCGTAAGGATTCATCGTTGCAATTTCCTGAGGCGTGGGTTCTGTTACGTTCACCTCGTCGTTCGCCTTCACCAATGTCCACATAGTCTTGCCGTCAAACCACACGATGTGGTCGCCAAGGTCATTCCTAAACTTTTGGCCACTCATCAGTATCGTACCTTTGCCTTGCTGACCGTTCATGGAAAAGGAATAACCAATAGTCAAACTCCCTGCCACTTTGAATTTAGCAGCGGCTTGGTCAAGCACCTTCATCGCAGTTTTCTGACCAAAACTCGTCAGTAAACTGCACAGCATTACGCTCAAAAGAAATATACGTTTCATCGTTCAATTCATTTAGTTTACACCTAAGTTTGTAAGTAGATTCTCCAAAGAAAGCAAGTCTTGGATGAGCACCTCGCGAGGTTTCGAACCAATCTGTGGACCTACCACGCCTGTACGCTCCAACTGATCCATCAGTTTACCTGCACGGTTGTAACCGATGGAGAACTGTCGCTGGATGTTTGACGTCGAACCCGCCTGCTTCGATACGACCATGCGTGCCACGTCGCCAAACATCGGGTCAAGCGTCTTCGTATCGACTTCGCCACCGCCGCCACCATTTTCGTCCATCGGAGGTTCGGGCAGATAAGTCATCTCTGGGAACTTCTGCTGTTCGCTGATGAACTGGCAGATACGCTCTACTTCGGGCGTATCAACGAAGGCACATTGTACACGTACAGGGTCAGCACTCTGCAAGTAGAGCATATCACCACGACCAATGAGTTGGTTGGCACCTGGACGGTCAAGAATGATACGAGAGTCCATCATCGAAGAAACCTTAAATGCCACACGGGCTGGGAAGTTAGCCTTGATGGTACCTGTGATGATGCGTGTCGTCGGACGCTGAGTCGCAATAATCATGTGGATACCCACGGCACGTGCCAACTGAGCGATGCGGCAAATAGGAAGTTCTATTTCTTTTCCTGCTGTCATGATAAGGTCACCAAACTCGTCGATGACAACAACATAATACGGCATGTATTCATAGCCTTCGAGCGGACTGAGTTGGCGTGCTTTGAATTTCTCGTTGTATTCCTTGATGTTACGAACGCGGGCAGACTTCAACGTCAAATAACGGTCGTCCATCAGTTTACAAAGCGCGTTCAACGTCTTGATGACACGCTGATTGTCTGTAATGATGGCTTCTTCCTCGTCTTCCAACTTTGCCAAGAACTGGTTAGCAATAGGAGCATAGACGCTGAACTCGACTTTCTTGGGGTCTACCATCACCATCTTCAGTTCGGCTGGATGTTTCTTGTAAAGCAGCGAAGTGATGATGGCATTAAGACCGACCGACTTACCCATACCCGTAGCACCGGCAACAAGCATGTGAGGCGCCTTTGCCAAATCGACCATAAACACCTCGTTGGTGATGGTCTTACCAATGGCACATGGCAATTCCATCTTCGATTCCTGATAGGTCTTGCTGTTCAGGATGCTCTCCATCGACACGATGCAAGGTTTGTTGTTCGGCACCTCTATACCAATGGTTCCTTTTCCTGGAATCGGAGCAATGATACGAATACCTTTCGCCTTGATGCTCAAGGCAATATCATCTTCCAAGTTACGAATCTTACTGATACGCGTTCCTTCGGACAAGGTGATTTCGTAAAGGGTGATGGTCGGACCAATGGTGGCTCGAATGGTACTGATTTCTACACCGAAACTCTTCAGCACCTGAATGATACGTTCCTTATTAGCTTGTTGCTCCTCCATGTCGATGCTGGGGCCGTCGTCCTTGCCCTGTTCCAGCAAATCGAGTGTAGGGTATTTGTAGTGTTCCAGTTCCAGTTTCGGGTCGTAGGGCGTGTTTATGTCGCCACGGTCAATATTACCTTCGCCTTCCTCTGTCTGCTTGATATCTTCAATGGTGAAGTCAGGGTCAGTCTCCGACTCGGAATCTTTTTCATTAGATAAATCGTCGTCGTCCGCAGCATTCATTTGAACGACTTTGTCAAACTGTTCTGACACATCATTATGCTGCTCCTCCTCCACTTCGATGAGTTTACCCTCAGCATCGAAGGTAAGCGTTTTGCTCTTCTCGGGGTCGGCAAACTCGCGGGTGTCGTCATTATCCTCTCCGTCAGACTCTTTGGAACCATGTTTGACACGTTCCTTCAGTCGTTCGCCCATTTCCCTCAGTTTCTTAATCTGACGGAAGCGGAAAAATTCGGTAATCTTATCAACGGTCTGAACGCTGAAATAGACAACCACACAAACCACACTGAGTGCGATGATGCCATAGACTCCGATTTCGCCCACAGCATTGTTCAGCATCGCATGGATGGCATCGCCATGAGCTCCGCCAAAACGTATATGCGAATCTTCAATTCCAGGTATCAACTTGCTCAGTACGCTCAACACAATGCTCAGCCATATCATCAGCAAGCCCATCTTCACAAAGTACTTAAGCAGACGGAAACGATACGAGCCGATGAGCCGTAAAGCACAAAGTATCAAGAAAATGGGTATGAGAAACGAGGCCAGGCCAAAACAGTCGTTGATGAAGAAATACGAAACCATCAATCCTGTCTTGTTGCCCAAATTGCTTACCACGGTTTCATTACTCCAGAAGTCCACCCTATCACCCTGACAGAGGCTGTAGTCCTCGGCACCTGTATAAATGTATGAAACAAACGTGGCAATCATATACACCGAGATGAGCAGCAGCGCCATGCCTGTCAGCACACGCGCAACTTTCCATTTCGACACTTCCGGTTCCTGTCCTTTCTTACCCCTCTTGGTCTTCTTGGCAGCGGCAGGTTTTCCCTTCTTATTTTTATCGTCTTTTGTTGGCATATTCACAGAATCATTTATTCGTACCATTGCATTTTGCGGCACATCATGCAAAGGTACGAATAAGCGAGAGAAAAAACAAATTTATTTGATTATTTCCGAGAGAAAGTACCTTCGACGAAGTCAGAGGTACGAATAAGCGAGAGAAAAAACAAATTTTGGAGCAGCGAGCGCAAAAAAAACTTGTTTTTATTTGCCGAGTCGCGACAAAATTGACTAATCAGACAAATTTATTTGATTTTTTCCGAGAGAAAGTACGAGTATGATTAGTTTACTAACACTTTCTTGATGGTGCCGTCACCTTTGCGCACTACATTGATAGTTCCGTGACGCAAAGTCTTCTGGCGACGACCTTGTAAGTCATACACAACCTCCTGGTTCTTTTCTACTTTTCCATTTGACACCTGATGAATGCCTGTCGGCACAGGGTCGATATACTGAAAGTTATTGTCGATAAGGGCATTCACGAGTTCAAGACCTTTGACAGCATAGCCATTGCTGGCGTCCACTCCGGAAAAGTCCATCAGTATAACGCCTGTCGGCCCCGCATCGTGTGTCTGCAAAAAGTCCAAAATGGCGGCATGAGTACGAACGGCATTATCGCGATAGCCGTCGGCCAGCGATATTTCGTTGCCCAACAAACTCTCCACCTTTGAATAGCCCGATGCAAAATTGAACACCCAGCGTACCTGTGAGGCATAGCGTGTCTTATGGGTAGTACTCTCGGTCAGCATTTTATTGATGGCTTCCACCTTCAAATCGAGTGCACCATCACCATGAGTGTCAGAGAAGTCCTGTACCCAAAGTGTCGCTGTAAAATTGGATGTCGTTCCGTTGCCCACAATCTTGGCAGCCGACTGACGTGCCCAATCTACATAGCCCACCCAATCTTGGAAGAATCCGCCGATAGGTTTCGAGGCATACTTATCACGACTTAACAACAGAATCTTACCACGCATGTTACCCACCGTCAGATTTCGTCTGAAATTGATGAAATAATCTTTCAGGTCGTCACGCCCCAGCACCTCCAGCAGACGGTTGTTATAGACATTTTCCACCTGATCGCCTTCGGTCGCGTGCAACAAGTGAATGATGACAAACTCTGACGGATTGGCCACAAGCGAGTCGCGCAACTGGCACAGGACGTCCTCAAAATGCAAGTTCGTCGGCATGATGCCATGGTTGATATTCATAAAATCTGGATAGACACAAGGGCGAAAGTCAAATGCCCTGACACCTGCCGTCCACAATTCGCCAATGGTCAGTTCTTGCGTCTTCGCATAGCGATTGCCCAAAATACCCATTGAACTCCAGCCACTACCCGTCGCTGCATCGTGAGCACCTGGAATAGACAAGACCGACACAAAAGTATCGTCAGGCAGACGTTCCATCCAGTTCATACCTTTGGCCGATGGAACCACCATCAGCAGCATGGTCAGCGTCAAAAAAAGAATCTGTTTCATTGTAAGTTCCCGTTAATCATTGATTTGATGGCAAAGTTAAGCAGAATGGGCGAAAAGAACAAACAGATAAGTAAAAAAATGATATGCTCAAAACACGTATATATCAAGAGGGCGTTTATTTTTCAAATGTACTGCGGTGTGAATTTGTGCGTACTGTGGACGGCGTCAGCACAGACTGTGGACCGTTTGACGATGTACTGTGGTGTGGTTTTTGGCACTCTTTGATGGTCATAAACAACGGCTGCAGGTTTGAGATAAGAGCAAATCTCAACAGAAAATTTTTAAGTTTTTTGAACTTTCATTTTGTATTTCGCTCGCTTAATCGTACCTTTGGCTCTGCCGAAGGTACTTTCTCTCGGAAAAATGCAAATAAATTTGCTTTTTCGCTCGCTTAATCGTACCTTTGCCTAATAATTGCCTAAAAACACAAAATATCATAAAAACGTATGAAACAAAAAATTTTGACTCTGGCTTTAGGGCTTACTATTGCTACGTCCCTGATGGCACAGGGAACAGTTGATGACTACAAGCGCGCCAACGGTATCCGTGGCAAGTATTCTTGGAAAATGACGAACGGCGACGTCCAGGCACACCGCAAGGGCGACGAACACGTCTTTTGGTACTCTGTCTGGAACGGTGACAGCACGATTTACAAGGAGGTGAACGCCGAGACAGGCGAAGTGACGCTCCTGCCGGGCAATCCAGAACCTCCACGCCAACGCCGTTGGGGCGGTGGTCAGCAACGCCATTGGATGGAAGTGCCTGACGAGAAGGATGGCTTCCCCATGTCACCTGATAAGAAAATAGCCATCATCCATAAAGACAACAATCTGTGGATTCAAGAACTGTCGGAACAAGCGGCTCAAGGTCAGACGCCTCCTGAAGGCTGGAAGGCTGAGGAACATCAGCGTCCGCTGACCACCGACGGCGACTCCACTTATTATTACTCGGTTTGGGGTTCATTCTCCGAAGACGGCCGCTACTTTGCCACAGTCAAGATTAAACCCGCGCCGAAGCACTATGTATATTATGTCGAGGCTGCTCCCAATCAGCGTCGTGGCGGTGAGGTGCGTGGCATGAGTAACCATCCTAACACAAGCACTTCGGTGGGAAGGACGACGCAATGGCAGACGGGCGGCGGCGTAAGAGGCATTCAACCCGTATTGCACCGTCAGGAGTATGCCAAGCCAGGTGACTCGCTCAACATCCGCATTCCTGTCATCGTGGAAGTGGCAACAGGGCGTGTCGTCACAGCACCATACGACGAACTCGTGCCGCAATATGACGTGAGCCGCCCCGAATGGAACAAGGACGGGAAGTCGGTTCATTTTGAGTTCAATGAACGCGGTCATCATACCTACCGTCTGCTCGAGATGTCAGCAGAGACAGGTAAGATGCGCACCCTGGTCGAGGAAAAGAATGACAAGTACGTGAACTATGGGCGTTTGTACCGTCATCACTTCAAAGACGGCAAGCGTCTGCTGTGGACAAGCGAACGTGATGGATGGAATCATATCTACCTGTACGACAAAGAGAAAGCAAAACTTGTTCGACAACTGACTAAAGGGCAGTTCTATGTACGAGAAATCCAGCGAGTGGACGATGAGAATGGAGTCGTTTACTTCTCGGCCAACGGTCCGACAGGACTGCGTAAGAACGAGCAGGAAGACCCCTATTTCATCCATTTCTACAAGGTTGGTCTGAACGGCAAGGGTCTCACCTGCCTTACTCCTGAAGAAGGTATGCACAAGGCAACATTCACGACCGACATGAAGTACATGATTGACACCTACTCGACCGTAACGACTCCGCCTGTCAGTGTGTTGCGTGACTGCAAGGACGGACATGTCATCAAGACGCTTGAAACGGCAAACATTGATAAATTGAAGGCAGAAGGATGGACACCACCAGAGGTATTTGTGGCAAAAGGCCGAGACGGAAAGACCGACATTTGGGGACTGATTCGCCGCCCGTCCAACTTCGACCCGACGAAGAAATATCCTATCATCGAGTACATCTATAGCGGACCTGGCGACCAGTACGTGCCCAAGTCTTTTGCCTCGTCTCACTACTACCTCGACGGACTGGCCGAACTGGGCTTCATCGTTGTCCAAATGGACGGCATGACCACATCGTTCCGCAGCCGTGCCTTTGAGGAAGTATGCTATAAGAACCTGAAGGACAGCGGATTCCCCGACCGCATGGCATGGATTCGTGCTGCTGGTGAAAAATACCCATATATGGACGTTGACAACGTGGGCATCTATGGTTGCTCGGCTGGCGGACAGGAAGCACTGGCTGCCGTACTCTTCCACGGCGACTTCTACAAGGCTGCGTATGCGGCATGTGGCTGTCACGACAACCGAATGGACAAGATTTGGTGGAACGAGCAATGGATGTCGTGGCCTATCGACTCGAGTTATGTGGATTGTTCCAATGTTGAGAACGCACACCTGCTGGAGCGTCCGCTCATGCTCGTCGTAGGCGAACAAGACGACAACGTCGATCCTGCTTCAACGATGCAGGTGGTTGATGCGCTGATCAAGGCAAAGAAAGACTTTGAACTCATCGTCATTCCTGGGGCTCACCACACAATGGGCGAAGACTATGGCGAACACAAGCGCTACGACTTCTTCGTCAAGAATCTGCTGAACGTGAATCCTCCCAAATGGCAGGAACTGAAGTAAAGAAACTGGGAACAGAGCCTGTCGGCCGACTGCTTATGCAGTATGCCGTGCCGGCAGTAGTGGCGATGACGGCATCGTCGCTCTATAACATCGTTGACCGCATTTTCATCGGCCACATCGGCACAGGTAGCGAGGGGGCGTTGGCGTTGTCAGGACTGGCTGTGACGTTTCCGCTCATGAACCTCAGCGCGGCATTCGGTGCAATGGTTGGTGTGGGCGGTTCGACGCTCATCTCCATCAAACTGGGTCAGCGCGACTATCCGACGGCCGAGCGCGTGCTGGGCAATGTGGTGACGCTGAACGTCATTGTCGGCTTGCTGCTGGCAGTCTTCGGCATCGTATTCATCGACTCGTTGCTTTACTTTTTTGGTGCGAGTGTGCAGTCCGAACCTTACGCGCGCGATTATATGGTAGTGATTCTGCTGGGCAATGTTGTGACGCATCTGTACCTTGGTCTGAACTCTGTGCTGCGTGCCTCAGGTCATCCGACGGCTGCGATGATGGCGACGATTGCCACGGTGGTGGTCAACTGTCTGCTCGACCCGTTGTTTATCTTCACGTTAGACATGGGCATTCGCGGTGCTGCCATTGCGACGATTCTGGCACAGGTATTCGCACTCGTGTTCGTATGGGTGCTATTGAGCAGGAAAAGCGAAGTCGTGCGTTTGCGCAGTGGTATCTATGCCCTGCGTCAGCGTATCGTCAAGAACATCCTCGGCATCGGTCTCTCGCCATTCTGCATGCAACTTTGTGCATGTCTGGTGGTGATACTGATTAACAAAGGCTTGCAACGTCACGGCGGTGACATGGGTGTGGCTGCGTTTGGCATTGTCAACGGCATCACCTTCCTGTTCGTTATGGTGGTTATGGGCATCACACAAGGTATGCAGCCCATAGCGGGTTTCAACTATGGTGCCCAGAAGTTCGACCGTGTGAACCAGGTGTTGCGTTACAGCATCCTGTATGCCACAGTGGTGATGTGCGTGTCGTTCATCATCTGCGAATTCTTTCCGAACTTGCCGATTAGCCTGTTTACCGAGGATGAGACTCTGACGGCGCTCAGCATCAGCGGTATGCGTATCATTGTGAGCATGCACCCGCTGGTCGGTTTCCAGATTGTGGTGGGCAACTTCTTCCAGAGCATAGGCATGGCACGCAAGAGCATCTTCCTCAGTGTCTCCCGCCAGTTGCTCTTCCTCATACCCTTCCTGCTCGTTCTCCCCAATCTTTGGGGCACCGACGGCGTATGGCTCAGCATAGCAGCCAGCGACCTCATCAGCGTACTGACGGCAGCCGGAATGCTTTATTATCACTATCGTTTTGAAAAGTCAACAAAAACCATAACTCTTTAATTATTAAACGTATGCAAAACTATGTAATTACCATTGGCCGCGAACTAGGTAGTGGCGGCAAGACCATCGGCGAACTGATGGCGAAGGAACTCGGAATCCCCGTCTATGACCGACGTCTCATCATGATGGCAGCACAGGAAAGCGGACTGGCTCCCGAAGTGTTCGAGCGTGCCGACGAAACTCCAGGCAAGGGTGTGATGGCAAGCATCATGCGCACACTCTCGTCGCCTTTCGCCTCGTATTCCAGCATTTACAACAACTCCATGTCGAAGGAAAGTCTCTTCCAGGTGCAGGCCGACATCATCCGCCAGAAGGCTGCCGAAGAGAGTTGCATCATCGTGGGCCGCTGCAGCGACTACATCCTGCGTGAGCATCCGCGTCACCTCGACATCTTCGTGCGTGCCAACTATGAAGACCGTGTGGCTCAACTGGTCAAACGTCACGGCTGCACAGACAAGGAGGCAAAGGAACTCATCGACAAGATTGACGAGATTCGCAGCGACTATCACAACTTCTATGCCGAGACCAACTGGGGCGACAGCCGTGCCTATGACATCTGTGTCAACTCCAGCATCTTGGGAATCGAAGAGACCGCAAAACTGCTGCTCGACTTTGCCAAAAAGGCGTTGGGACTTACACAATAAATTCCTGATATTCACGTTATAATCTTGTTATTTAGTAAATCATTTTTTATTATTTGTTTTTATGAAAAAGCTTTATGCAATTGTGGCTGCCGTTGCAGCCCTCACGTTCACCGCTTGCGGTAACAAGACAGAGAACACGGCCGAGTGCGACTCGACCTGTACAGAAAAATGCGCCTGCGAACCTTGCGAATGCGACCCATGTGAATGCAGCGATGTAACTTGCTGCAAGACTGAAGGCCAGTTCTGCGCCAAGGAGTTCAATGAGGCACTTGAGACAACTGACGTCACCCTCATCCAGAAGAAATTTGAGGAAGCCAAGGCTTACATCGCCCAACTCATTGAACAGGGCAAGAACGAAGAAGCCGCTAAGTACACTGAACAACTTCAGCAATTTATTGCCGAGAACAAGGAGAAAATCGAGAATGCTGGTGGTGGCAACGTGGCACTGGCCGACCTCGTTGAGAGTGTAGCAGCCCTTCCCACTAACGTAGCCGACCTCGCCACCTCGCTCGGCGTACAAGCCAAGGATGCTGCCGTTGGTGCCAAAGACGCTGTCGAAGGTGCAGCAGCCGATGTCGTAGCCGCTGGTCAGCAGAAGGTTGAAGCAGGCAAAGCAGCCGTCGAGCAGAAGGCTAACGAAGCCGTCGAGGCAGGCAAGCAGAAGGCCAACGAGGCTGTCGAAACTGGCAAGCAGAAGACAGGCGAAGCCATCGACAATGCCGCAAACGAACTGAAGCGCGGACTCGGACTCTAAGAACCGTTTGCTCACGCTATTCTGAAATCAGCCCGTCACACTTCCCGTGTGATGGGCTGATTCTTTGTTTGTATATGAGAAATAGATTCGATTCATTGAAAAAATATCGTGTCTGATTAAACCTTAGTGACCAAGCGGTGTCTTAAAGTGTATGAGACGAATTGCTTTCCTATTACTTTTGCTGCTCGGCACTGCCAGCATCTATGCACAGCGAACCCAGGTCGTTGGCCGTGTGCTCGACTCGGAAGAGGGCGAGGCCCTCTCGTATGCTACCGTACAAATCATGAAACCCGACTCTGTGTCGATGGTGACTGGCGGAACGACCAACGGACGTGGCGCTTTCCAAATCAAAAACGTGGCGCCCGGCTCGTACATCGTGCGAATCTCCTATATCGGCTACCGCAACTTCTTCCATGCCCTGACGGTGAAGGAAGGTCAGTTGGAGGCACAGGTGGGCACTGTGTTGCTCACGCCTTCATCGGTGATGCTGCAGACAGCCGTGGTCGAAGGACAGATGCGTCAGATAGAGATGAAGGACGATACGCTCATTTTCAATGCCGATGCGTTCAAGACGCCTGAGGGCAGTGTGCTCGAAGAACTGATAAAGAAACTGCCGGGTGTCGAGGTGTCGGAAGATGGCAGCATCAAGGTAAACGGAAAGACAGTCACAAAGATTCTGGTAGGCGGCAAGGAGTTCTTCGGCAACGACCGCAACATGGCGATGAAGAACCTTCCCACCGAGATTATCGACAAGGTGAAGACATACGACCGTCAGAGCGATATGGCCCGCATGACGGGCATCGACGACGGCGAAGAGGAGACGGTAATCGACCTGACCGTAAAGAAAGGAATGCAGAACGGATGGATTGGCAATGCTGACCTAGGAGGCGGAACAAAGGAGCGTTTTGCTGAACGTGTGATGGCCAGTCGTTTCTCGCCTGGCAAACAACTGACGGCCATCGGCAACATCGGCAATGCCGGAGGACGTGGCGGTGGCGGCGGTGGTGGTGTACGCACCACGGGCCAAGGTGGTGTCACGCTGGCCACAGAAATCGATAAGGTAGAGATTGGCGGTAATGTCCGTGTGAACGGTTCGAAGACCGACTCCCGCACAGCGACTTCGAGTCAGAACTTCATCGCGACGACGGCCTCGTTCTCCAACAGCCAGAACGGTAGCATCAGCAAGAGCAAATCGCTCAGCGGCGACTTCCGCATCGAATGGAAGCCCGACTCGATGACCACGCTCAACTTCCGTCCCAACTTCTCGTTCGGCGACAACAACTCGCACAGCAATGGTCTGAACACGACCTATAACGACGACCCCTACATGGACGGAGCCATCACCAATCCGCTCGACCAGTTTGACCTCATTCCGAACTCCATCAAGGTAAACCGCAACCTGACGGGCAGCCGTTCGGAGGGTGAGAACAACAGTATTTCGGGGCGTCTGATCCTGAATCGCAGGCTGAACAATGTCGGACGTAACATCTCGCTGAGCCTCAACGGGTCGTACTCCAGCAGCGAAAGCAGAAACTTCAACCTAAGCGATGTGACATACTACCAGCGTGGCACGACCGAACTGACCTACCGCTATCGTACAACGCCCAACACAAACCGCTCATACAGCGTCGGTATCAACTACACCGAGCCGCTCATTGCCAAGAAACTCTTCCTGCAAGGTTCTTACCGTCTGAACTACTCGAACCGTCGCAGCGAGGGAACGGCTTACGACATGGGTAACGTCGCTGCCCTGCTCGACAGCATCCGCAGTTATGGTGCCGGTTATCTGCCGTTCAACTACGAGCAGTATGCCGATGCCAACCTCAGCCGCTACACGCAAAATGAGAACACGGTGCACAACATCGACCTCCAGTTGCGCCTTGTGACGACGTATATCAACATGAACGTCGGCGTCAGCATTGAACCTCAGCATCAGAAAGTGGCCTATCAGTACATGGGTCTCGACACCGTTGCCAGCCGCAACTACGTCCGCATCTCCCCTACCCTCAACTTCCGCTACCGCTTCACGCGTCAGCACCAGATTCGCATCCGCTATCGTGGTCAGACACAGCAGCCCGAGATGACCAGCATGTTTGCAATGACTGATAATTCGAACCCGCTGAACATCCGTCTGGGTAATCCCGAACTGAAACCCTCGTTCTCGAACAACATCCAGATTGACTACAACAACTTCATCTCTACAACCCTCCAGTCATATACGGCCAATATCAACTTCTCCAACACCCTCAACAGCATCTCAAACCGCACGGAATACAATGCTGAGACAGGTGGACGCATCACGAAGCCTGAAAACATCAACGGCAACTGGAACATCAGAGGCAATTTCGGTTTCAACACACCGCTCTACGACGACAACTTCTTCCTCAATACGAGCACCAGCGTGGGCTATACCAACAACGTAGGCTATATCTACCAGAACAACCAGACGCTGACTAACAAGGTACGCTCGACGACTGCTGGCGAACGCATCTCACTCAACTACCGCAGCGACCTGTTCGACGTCCGTGCCTACGGCAACCTCAACTACAACCACACACGTTCGATGCTCGTACCCACGAACAACCGCGACACGTATGATTTCTCATACGGCCTCAGCACCAACTGGAACTTTGAGAACGGACTGGCTTTCTCGACCGACATCGGCATGTCCAGCCGCCGTGGTTACAGCGCCGCATCGATGAACACGAACGAACTGATTTGGAATGCGCAGGTTTCGTATCGTTTCCTCGAAAAGAGAAATGCCACCGTCATGTTGCAAGCCTTCGACCTGCTCCATCGCCGCAGCAACATCAGCCGTCAGATTTCGGCCAACAGCCGTAGCGACACCGAGACCAACGCCATCAACTCCTACGTCATGCTCCATTTCATCTACCGATTCAACCTGTTCGGAAACCGTGAAGCACGTCGGGAAATGCGACGTCAGCGCGACGAATTTGGAAACGACTGATGATTAGAAATGTTGAGTGTTGGTTCGAAAACATTCAACACTCAACATTCAACACTCAACACTCAACAAATATTAGAAAGTCCACTTGGCTGCAAGGGTGGGAATGACGCACAGGCGATCGTTCCTGCCCTTGTCGTTCCATACAAAATTGTTAGAGATTTCGACCTCTGTACCGAGACTCAGATTCACATCCTTCATGCCACGCAACGTGTTGAGGTTGAACCAAAACTGCGGTTCAGCCAAGAGTATCCAGTTGCCACGCACACTCTGGTCGTACCACACGTCGCAGAATCCGCTGAACGTGCAAAGTCCCTGGGCGAAAGTCACACCCCAAACCTCAGTCAGTTGCACACCACTGAAGGCACGCTGATAGGGATGATGCCCACGGAAATAATACTTATACAGGGCCTGCAGGCTGAAAGTCTTCGAGAAGTCGCCGCTATGCCAGTTCCATGCACCGCCCAGCAGCACACATTGTTGAAAACGGTTACCATAACTGAGATTCTCGGGGGTTGACACACCGCCGTTATACTCCACATGGGCAGCCCACTGGCGGTTCTTCGTCAAGTTCAGTTCGCGTGCAATCTCCCAGTAGGCACCGCTCACACCGCTCTGATAATAGTCGATATCAACAAAGAAAAACGTCGAACCCCAACGGTCGGGTTTGAACATCTCGATGGTCGACGTCATGCTGGGACGCTGCGTCAGATCACTCGTGTAAAGACTATGTCCTAAGTCGTAATGCAACTGCACATTCACCTGTGCACGACTCGTTACGGACAGCAGAAAAGACAGCAGAAAAACAGTCTGAATCTTTTTCATTGTTGTAAGAAATTAAGAAGTGAATAAAAATGAAACGGCTGCGAAGGTACGAATAATAATTGAAAATTGAAAATGGGAACACGGAAATACACACAAATAAACGAAAACACACGAAAATATTTTAGTGTTTTTCCGAGTTTTTCTGTTATAATTGTAAATCCGTAAATCGTAAGGCACCCAAATCCATACCACAGTGCATCGCCAAGCCGTCCACAGTCTGTGCCGACACCGTTCACAGTCTGTACAAGCTCACACCACAGTGCATTTGAAAAAGAAGCGCCCTTTTGTAATCACATCTCACTTTTTATTTTTATTTTTTTGTCGTACCTTTGGCTTCGCCGAAAGTACTCACGCTCGGAAATTCTCAAATAAATTTGGTATTTCACTCACTTAATCGTACCTTTGCAAATTGCAGATAAAAAGTAAGACGATTATTATGGCAGGAAATTACAAGACGACGGACAAGGTGAGTTTTGTGCTGGCCAACGACTACAGGTTGTTACAGGTGATGAGCCGTTTTGGCATTTCGTTCGGATTTGGTGACAAGACTATTCACGAGGTCTGTTCACAGCAGGGCATCGACAGCGAGACGTTTATCGCAGTCATCAACTTCGTGAAGGACGGAGGCCAGCAGGCACCCATCAGTGTAGGTTCGCTAAACGTCCGTTCGCTGCTCGACTACCTGCGCGAAACGCACAAGTATTTCATTGAGTATCAGTTCCCGACCCTGCGCCGCAACATGCTCAATGCCATCGACTGTTCGGTGCGGAACGAAGTGGCTTTCCTCGTGCTGAAGTTCTACGATGAGTATGTCGAGGAGGTTCGCACACACATGGAGTATGAGGAACAGGTGACGTTCACCTACGTCGAGGCGCTGCTCGAGGGACGCGATGCTGTATTGAGCGACCGCAGCCATCACTTACTCTCGAAACATCACGAGAGCATCGACAGCAAACTGAGGGAACTGAAGAACCTGTTCATCCAGTACTATCCGCAGCAGGACACCGACTATGACCTGAATGCCGTCATCTTCGAACTGTACCGTGCGCAGGAGGACTTGGAGATGCATTGCCGTGTCGAGGACTACATATTCGTGCCTGCCGTGCGCAAACTGGCTCACCTGACAACTCAGCGAAATGCCAGCATCGAGGAACAACCTGCCCACAACGCCTCGAACGACCAACTGTCGGAGCGCGAACGTGAAATCGTGGCATGTGTGGCGAAGGGCATGGCTAACAAGGAGATTGCCGACTCGCTATGTCTGAGCATCAACACGGTGACGACCCATCGCCGCAACATTGCGCGCAAACTGTCGATTCACACGTCGGCAGGTCTGACCATCTATGCGATTGTGAATAAACTGGTGAAATTGGAAGATGTGCAGAATATCAAAAGTTAAAATTATAGGATGAAAAAGAATTGGAAAGAGAAAGGCTTCGTTGATGAGCCTGTGGACGAGAAACTTGACTTGGCGAAAGAGATTCGCCGGATGTGCAAGGAAAAGAATGCGGTGGTGCTGGCACACTACTATACGGAAGGTGCCATACAGGACGTGGCTGACTTTGTGGGCGACTCGCTCGCTTTGGCTCAGCAGGCCGCTAAGACCGATGCAGACATCATCGTCATGTGCGGCGTCCACTTCATGGGTGAGACCTGCAAACTGCTGTGCCCTGAGAAGAAGGTGCTGGTGTGCGACCTCAACGCAGGTTGCTCGTTGGCCGACTCTTGTGACGCCACAGACCTGAAAGCATTCATCGACGAACATCCCGGCTATAAGGTGGTGAGTTACGTGAACACGACGGCAGCTGTCAAGGCCCTGACCGACGTCGTGGTGACGAGTTCGAACGCCAAGAAGGTGGTCGATACGTTTCCGCAGGACGAGAAACTCATCTTCGGTCCCGACAAGAACCTGGGCAACTACATCAACAGCGTGACGGGACGACAGATGCTGCTCTGGAACGGTGGTTGTCATGTGCATGGCCAGTTCTCGCTCGAAGGCATCCTCAAACTGAAGCAGGAGCATCCCGAAGCCAAAGTGCTCGTACACCCCGAGTGCCCTGCTCCCATACAGCAGTTGGCAGACGTAATCGGTTCGACGGCAGGTCTGCTGAAGTATGCCACCGAAAACGAAGCACAGGAGTTCATAGTCGCTACCGAAAGCGGCATCTTGCATCAGATGCAGAAGAACTGTCCCACGAAGACCTTCCTGCCAGCACCACCAGAGACCAGCGAAGGCATTGGCTGCCAGTGCAACGAATGTAGTTACATGCGCCTCAATACGCTCCGCAAACTCTACAACACGTTGAAGCATGAATGGCCGGAAATCTTCGTGGATAAGGCCATTGCTGCAGAAGCCGTGAAACCCATTAACCGCATGCTGGAATTGTCAAAGTGATATGAATGTAGCAGCGTTAGTCAGCGGAGGTGTGGACAGTGCCGTGTCTGTTCATCTGCTCAAAGAGCAAGGACTGGAACCGCATCTGTTCTACATCAAGATTGGTCCCGACAAGGACACGGAATGGAACTGCACCTCGGAGGAGGATGTGGAGATTTGCCGTTGGCTGGCACGTCGCTATGGCCTGAAACTGGACATCATCGACCTGCACAAGGAGTACTGGGACAAAGTGGTCGGCTACACGATGGAAAAGGCTCGGCAAGGACTGACGCCGAACCCCGACGTTATGTGCAACAAACTCATCAAGTTCGGATGCTTCGAAGAGGTTGTCGGCCACGAATTCGACAAGACGGCAACAGGCCACTACGCCACCACCGAAGTCATCGACGGCAAGACATGGCTCGCCACCAGCCCCGACCCTGTGAAGGACCAGACGGACTTCCTCTGCCAGATTGATGCGCTGCAGGTCAGCAAACTCATGTTTCCCATCGGGCATTTGTGGAAACACGAAGTGCGCGACATAGCCGCAAATGCAGGCTTGCTCAATGCCAGCCGTCGCGACAGCCAGGGCATCTGCTTCCTTGGCGACATCGACTTCCGCGAATACATACGCCGTCATCTGGGCGAGCATCCAGGCGATGTGCGTGAGATTGAAACAGGGCACAAAATCGGTACGCATCAGGGCCTCTGGTTCTATACCATCGGTCAGCGAAAAGGTCTCGGATTCGGCGGTGGTCCTTGGTTTGTGGTGAAGAAGAACTTGAAGCGCAACATTCTGTTCGTCTCGCATGGCTACGACCCCGACCGCGTCTATAAGGACCATCTTAGCATGGACTCCCTGCACTTCATCACCGAGTGCCCGTGGCAAGACCCGACACAGCCCCACCCGATTACGTTCAAGATTCGTCACACGCCAGAATTCCTCACAGGAACGATTCAGCAACAGAGCGACGGCACATGGCACGTTAAAGCCGACGAACGCATCCACGGCGTGGCCGAGGGACAGTTCTGCGTGGTCTATGACGAACACCATCACCTGTGTTACGGAAGCGGAGAAATAGCATGAAGACACATCTGCTCCTATTCCTGCTCACCTGTCTGGGTTTTCAGACGCTGAAAGCCCAAAGCTCCGTCGATAGCCTTTATTTGCTCCAACTCGAGCAGACAATGGACAGCATGGAGCAAATCCAGCAAATCGTGAAGGAGGTACAGAAGTATGAACAGCGCCTGCTCCGCGAAGAAATGACATTCCACTACGGCGAAAGCGCCATGTTGCTGCGAGGCCTGATTCAGACGGGTACCAACCGTAGTTTCATCAACCATGACGGCTTATTTCCCAAAAAGGATTTCGAAGTACAGGATTATGTAGTAGCAAGCCTTCCGTTGGCTACGACATGGACGTTAAAGGCATTAGGTGTAGAGAGCCGAAGCAAGACACGCCGTTTGTTGGTGGCTAATGCGCTGGCATGGGCTATTGGCGGCGGAACGACTCAGGTATTGAAACATGCTGTTGGCGAAGTTGCTCCTAATGGAAGCAACAACCACTCTTTCCCCTCTGGGCATACCGTGTTTGCCTATGTGAGCGCTACGATTCTCGAACGCGAATACGGCCACATCAGTCCCTGGATTACGGTGGGCGGCTTTACGGCAGCCACGGCGACCGAATGGCTGCGACTCAGGCACAATGCCCACTATATCAACGACATCTTCACGGGTGCCGGCATTGGCATTGTTGCCACCAACCTCGCCTATTTTCTAACCGACCAGATTTACGGAGCGAAAGGCATTAACCAACCGCGGCTCTACAAGGGAGACATCGTCCGTCTGGGACGTTTTCTCGAACAACCCACCTCATTCTCGCTCTTGGCCGGTTCTGAACTTACGTCGAAGCACCTGCATCTCGACGGCATCGACTGGCGCACCTCGTCCACCTACACGGCAGGACTGGAATACACCTTGTTCCTCGATCCTCATTGGGGTATCGACTTGACCACGCGTTTGGCTACGACCCAAATGAAGGCCGAGGACATCAGCCTCACCACCACACCGGCCTTCAGCCTCAGGCAGTATCATCTGAACGGCGGCTTGCGCTACAGCACTCCCATCGGACTGAACACACGTGTGGGACTTCGCGCCTTTGGCGGTGAATGCTACACCGACCCCACGCACAAGTGGAACGCCGAAGCGGGTGCAGGTCTCTCGTTCGAATTTATCACGACGAAAAACTATGTCACGGGCTTCAGCGCCGACTATGTGCACAGTTTCTCCGACCTTTTCCCCGACCGTTGCATCATCAACAGTTACTGGAAGATACTGCTGTAATAGATAAAACAAAAAAGCCCCTGCCAACCAATGGTCAGCAGGGGTATTCAGTACGTTGTACTTGAAATTACTTCAGAGAGTAAGTGAAAGGATCTTTCTCGTCACCAGTCTCAGCAACGTTCAGTTTGTCCTCACGGAGCAACCAACCGAGACCCAGGTTGAAATCCTTCTCAGCCAACTTAGTGGCCTTCTTAATCTGCTTGTAAGTCAAGCTTTCATTTGCTTCTGCCAGTGCATTCCAGATAAGACCTGCAATGTTTCCTGCTTTTTCTTGCAACATAATCTTTTTACTTTTTTGTGAGTTTAACAATATGCTCTCATAGTAATATGTACTCTGAAGAGAGCCAAAATATCTGTTTTGACGCTGCAAAGATAGAGTTTTTTACATTCATGGCAAAATCATTGCATAAAAAAACGCTGTGTGCGAGCACAGAAATAACATATTTTAACGAAAAATCGGTAATTTTAACGTATTTTTACTAAATTTACCGCTGTGTTCGTGCACAATATGCACACATTTTATACTTACAAATTAAAAGAATCGTTTTTGCAAGACTGAGGGATTATCTAAGAATCAGGGATTACCCTTTTTGAAAACCCAAGGATTTATTCCTGCATACCCAGGGCGGCGCGAATGTACATCTGCATCATGGCGATGGCCTTGTCGTTGTTGCCACCGTTGGGGATGATGATGTCGGCAAACTGCTTGGTGGGTTCGATAAACTCGTCGTGCATGGGTTTGAGGACATTGCGATACTTGCCGATGAGCATTTCGAGCGGATGCCCGCGTTCGGCTATATCACGCACGATGACACGGAGCAGGCGTTCGTCGGCACCGGCATCGACAAAAATCTTCAGGTCCATCAGGTCGCGCAGTTTCTTGTCGTACAGCGCCATGATGCCCTCGACGATGATGACGTCCTTCGGCTCGACATGCACGGTCTCGCTCAGGCGCGTACACGTAATATAAGAATACGTAGGCTGCTCGATGCTGTGACCGTTTCGCAGTTCCTCAATCTGGTGGGCCAGCAACGGCCATTCGAAGGCATCGGGATGGTCGAAGTTGGTCTGTTTGCGCACTTCGAGGGGAAGGTCCGACTGGTCGTTGTAGTAAGAGTCCTGTGGGATGACGGCCACGCTGTTGTCGGGCAGGCTTTCGATGATTTTGCGGACGACGGTGGTCTTGCCCGAACCCGTACCGCCTCCGATTCCGATGATAATCATAAAGACGACAAATTAGGTTTTCGCTGCAAAGATAAGCAAATAATTTGTTTTGCTCATACTTTACAAAGGAAAAAACTCAGAAATCAAACGGAATTCACGGAAAATCCCTATTGTTTTCCATCAGTAAAGGTTTCCTCTGGGGGGAAGAAAACTGATAAATTCGTATTTATTTCCGTGTCTTTCCGAGGTTTTCCTTGTTTTTCCGTGGAAAAAAAAATAATTTGTGTACCTTTGCAACGTAAAACAACCAAGAATCTCACCTATGGAACCTCTAACCGTCAATCTGACGCAACTGCGCAAGACCATCTTTGCCAACGGCAATATCGATGCAGAAGACGTCCGGAAACTTCGCGAGGCGATGTTCTCCGACGAAGGCATGGACCGCCGCAAGGCCGACTTCCTGTTCGAAGTGAAGGACACGGTGGCGAAGGAAAAGCAGCATGCCACCTTCAAGAACCTCTTCATCGAAGCCATCACCTCCTATCTGCTGGAGGACGAGGACAGCCCCGGCGAAATTGAGGAGGGCGAAGCCAAGTGGCTGCGTGCCCGTATTCAGTACAAGGGCAAGATGGACAGCATCGACGAACTACTGCTGAAGAACCTGCGCATGAAGTCCATCAACTTTCCGCAGACGCTCAACTACAAGAGCGCCACGGCCAAGTTCTTCGAACAGACCCTCTACTGGTCGCGCTACCTCAGCATCCTCGCCGTCGTGGGCAGCATCGCAGCCGGTGTAGCCATCTTCATCCGCTCGTCCATCATCGTGTGCGACGGACTCTACCAGTTCTGCACCACCCTCTCCTCGACCGACGAGCATGTCATCGACGAGTTGCTCGCTAAGTTTGTCGAGTCCGTCGACCTGTACCTCTTTGCCATGGTGCTCATCATCTTCGGCATGGGCATCTACGAACTATTCATCAACAAGATTGACCCCGTCGAGCGCAAGACCGACTCACGTCCCACATGGCTACGCATATCGAGCATCGACGACCTGAAATCGTCACTGGGCAAGGTCATCCTCATGGTGCTCATCGTCTCCCTATTCCGCCACTCGCTGACGCTGAAGTACGAGTCGGTGGTCGAACTGCTCGAACTCGCCGTCGCCATCGTCCTCGTCGCAGCAGCCCTCTACGTCGCCCATGCCTCACCCCACGGACACGAGTCGAAAGAGAAAGAATAGTGCAAAATCTTGCTGCACAATTGGGATAATTCAGCAAAAAGCCTTACCTTTGCAGCCGATTTGAAAACTGGTTTGATTTTTCAGGAAGTTATAGAGAAGTTATAGAAACGATGGTGAAATGTTGAGTAACGTCCTTTAACTCCCCAACTATCAAACGAGCAGAAACGAGCGAAACGTCAATTATTAATTTTTAATTTATATTTTTCCATAGTGAGCGTAACGGCAAAACTCCTGCTTCACTGCCCCGACCGACCGGGCATCCTGGCAGAAATCACAAACTTCATCACCGTCAACGGCGGCAACATCGTCTATCTCGACCAGTACGTCGATCACATCGAACACGTGTTCTTCGCCCGTGTCGAGTGGGAACTTGAGAACTTCGCCATTCCGCGCGACAAGATTCAGGACTACTTCTCCACACTCTATGCCCAGAAGTACGACATGTCGCTGCGCCTCTACTTCTCCGACGTCAAGCCGCGCATGGCCATTTTCGTCTCGAAGATGAGCCACTGCCTGTTCGACATGCTTGCCCGCTATTCGGCCGGCGAATGGGACTGCGAGATACCCCTCATCATCTCCAACCATCCCGACCTCGGCCATGTCGCCGAGCAGTTCGGCATCCCCTACCACGTGTTCCCCATCACGAAGGAGAATAAAGCCGAGCAGGAGCAGAAGGAAATGCAACTGCTGCGCGACAACGGCATCACGTTCATCGTCCTTGCCCGCTACATGCAAGTGATTTCGGAGCAGATGATCAAGGCCTACCCCAACCACATCATCAACATCCACCACTCGTTTCTCCCCGCCTTCGTCGGTGCCAAGCCCTACCACCAGGCATGGGAGCGCGGCGTGAAGATCATCGGTGCCACCAGCCACTACGTGACCACCGAACTCGACGCAGGTCCCATCATCGAGCAGGACGTCGTCCGCATCACCCACAAGGACACACCCGCCGACCTTGTCAACAAGGGCAAAGACCTCGAGAAGATTGTCCTCTCGCGTGCCGTCAGCAAGCACATCGACCGCAAGGTCCTCGCCTACAAGAACAAGACAGTGATTTTCAGTTAAAACCACGGAAAAAATCTGAAATGCTCGGACAAACTCAGAAATTTTTTCCGTGCCTTTCCGTTAGTTTCCGTTTTTTCCGTTGTCCTGGCTCCGTAGCTTAGTTGAATAGAGCGTCAGATTCCGGTTCTGAAGGTCCTGGGTTTGAGTCCCAGCGGAGTCACGAAGAATAAAGGAGTAAGAAACGAAAGCGTGCTTTCAGATTTCTTTGCTCCTTTTTCTTTGTAAGACTGGCCCGTGGCAGGAGATGGGATATTTAGTCCCAGCGGAGTCACAAAAGCATCATACCTGCAAAAGAGGCAAACTTGTTTGTCTATTTTGCAGGTATGATGTTTTTTAGGCAATAATTTAGAACACCTACATTAAACAAAGGATGGTATAAAACACCTCCCCAGAAGGGGAGGTGGCGCGAAGCGACGGAGGGGTCACATTCTTCAAGTTCAGCCAAGTAAGTTAGTGACCCCTCCGCCCTTTAGGGCACCTCCCCTTTCCGGGGAGGAGTTCATTCCAACACTTCTCCTTCAAGAGCTATGCGTTTGAGGTCAACTTCTATACCATTCCCTTTTTTATCTTTTTCTTGGTACAACAAATCAAAGAACGATTGCCTTTTTCCGGATTAGCACCGCAAAGTTACGAACTTTACAAACACGTTGGAAAAATCGTAGGTAACAATTGAGTGTGATGGGTTGTGTGTGTCTCGTCGTGGGTTCAGATTGTCTGTAGGGGTTTATCTCGTATAAGCCCTTTACTGTGGGTGGGCATTGACAAGCAATGCCCCTACAAGCAATCTTTAGGTGTTAGATTTTCCTCCACAGTCCACCGACATTCCGTCCACAGCCCATGCCAGCACCGTCCACAGTCGGCGCAAAGACGCACAGCGTTGCATTTCAAATCTATGCACCCTTTACTCTCGCTTGTAGGGACGACCCGTGGGGCGTCCCGATTGCCTGTTCCCTGTCCAACATGGACGTCCCGCGGGCCGTCCCTACAAGCAATCATCAAGACCTACAGCGTGGAATCATGGCGCGAATAGCCTAACGTGCCGACCGATGCAATGTTATCTTCAAAAAAATTCTACCCTGACACTATTATTTTGTTATTTGTTATTTGTTATTTGTTTTTTTTTAACCCAATATCAGTCTAAAAAATAACCCTATTATATAATTATAATATATATATTATAATTAATAATAGAAATAAATAAATAACAATATATTAGGAACTTTGTCATAAATGGATGTTCATAATATGTAAAAATAACAAATAACAAATAACAAATAACAATTCTAAGCGATGGAAACTCCAGTAAAATACAACGGTCCTGCGCGAGTGACGGTTTACGAAAACGGTGACGTGGATGTGCGCCTGCCTCGCGAGAACGAAGGCCTCAAGTTACAAAAAGTAAAGGAAACGCAGGCAGGAAGCCTCACCCGGACACAGGGCAAGCAACCCATCCTGCAACTCCGAGGAATACGAAGGAGCAGCGAGTGCAAAAATGTGAGTAAAATCACGTGTTTGCCGAGTCGTGACATCGGAAGGTTTTTTTCAAAAACCCATGCTGACGCTCCTGACCCTGCCGCCGATTTGAGAGAGGAATGTGAGAAATTGCTCCGCGAAATCGACCAAGATGCGAAGAATTTTACGAAATTCAGTTCGAAATCGAAAGGGCGCTGGCTCAGCCACGACCACGACCTGAAAAATGCGTGCCGACTTGTTCAAAACACTTTTTAACACTCCAAACTGACACAGATTGTCAATTCTCCTAAATAATCTGAAAAAGCAGGGCAATCATTTGCGTATTTCGTGGAAATGGAGTAAATTTGTGCAATTTTAATGACGTCTCCACGTATCACACGGATTTTCACGTATTTTATCTCAAATGGATAATGACACATATCAAATAATGAGATACGCGCGATATGCGGAGACACAAAAAACAAAAGCAATGGGTAAAGTAATGATTATCGGTGCCGGAGGCGTGGCCTCGGTCGCCGCACACAAAGTGGCACAAAACCCCGAAGTGTTTACGGAAGTAATGATTGCCAGCCGCACAAGAGAGAAGTGCATCCGTCTGGTCGATGCCATCGAACGGGCATACGCAGGAAAACCTATGCCCAAGTTCTCGACCGCGAAGGTCGATGCCGACAACGTGGAAGAACTGGTGGCACTGTTCAACGAGTTCCGCCCCGAAATCGTCATGAACCTTGCCCTGCCCTATCAGGACCTGACCATCATGGAGGCTTGTCTTCAGGCTGGTGTCAACTACCTCGACACGGCCAACTACGAACCGCGCGACGAGGCTCACTTTGAGTATTCCTGGCAGTGGGCCTTCAAGGACCGCTTTGAACAGGCAGGACTGACGGCCATCCTGGGCTGCGGCTTCGATCCCGGAGTCAGCGGCATCTACACAGCCTATGCAGCCAAGCACCACTTCGACGAAATCCAGTATCTCGACATCGTCGATTGCAATGCCGGCAACCACCACAAGGCTTTCGCCACCAACTTCAACCCCGAAATCAACATCCGCGAAATCACGCAGAAAGGCCTCTACTACGAAGACGGGAAATGGATTGAGACCGAACCGCTCGAAATCCATCAGCCTCTCACCTACCCCAACATTGGTCCGCGTGAATCGTACCTCCTGCACCACGAGGAACTGGAGTCGCTTGTCAAGAACTATCCTACCATCCGTCGCGCACGCTTCTGGATGACCTTCGGTCAGCAGTATCTCACCTACCTCGACTGCATCCAGAACCTCGGCATGAGCCGCATCGACGAGATTGAGTACGAGGCTCCGTTGGCCGACGGCAGCGGCAAGACCGTCCGCGTTAAGATTGTACCCCTGCAGTTCCTCAAGGCTGTGCTGCCCAACCCGCAGGACCTCGGCGAGAACTACGAAGGCGAAACCAGCATCGGCTGCCGCATCCGTGGCTTGAAGGACGGAAAGGAGCGCACCTATTATGTCTATAACAACTGCTCGCACGAGGCAGCCTACAAGGAGACAGGAATGCAGGGCGTCAGTTACACGACAGGCGTGCCTGCCATGATCGGCGCCATGATGTTCCTCAAAGGACTGTGGAAACGCCCAGGCGTATGGAATGTCGAGGACTTCGACCCAGACCCCTTCATGGAGCAACTCAACACGCAGGGACTGCCCTGGCACGAAGTGTTCGATGGCGACCTGGAAGTGTGAAGAAGTTAATAATTAAAAGTTAAAAGTTAAAAAGAATTAAAGAACGGAAATACACAGAAACAAACGGAAACACACGAAAAAATTTTAGTGTTTTCCAAGAATTTCCGTGTTTTTCCGTGGTAATAAAGATAACACTTAATTCAAAATCAATATGGCAAAAACAAATGAGACACAGCCCGCAAGCAGCGAGAAGATGAAAGCCTTGCAGGCTGCCATGGACAAGATTGAAAAGGCCTTCGGACAAGGCTCTATCATGAAACTGGGCGACGACCGCATCGAAGATGTTGATGTCATCCCCACAGGTTCCATCGGTCTGAACGCCGCACTCGGTGTCGGCGGCTATCCCAAGGGACGCATCATCGAAATCTATGGTCCCGAATCGTCAGGTAAGACGACGCTGGCCATCCACGCTATTGCCGAGGCACAGAAACAGGGCGGCACGGCTGCCTTCATCGACGCTGAGCACGCCTTCGACCGTTTCTATGCACAAAAACTCGGAGTTGATGTCAATAACCTCTGGATTTCACAGCCCGACAACGGTGAACAGGCACTGGAGATTGCCGACCAACTCATCCGCTCGTCGGCCGTCGATATCATCGTCATCGACTCGGTGGCTGCACTGACGCCGAAGGCTGAAATCGAAGGCGACATGGGCGACAACAAAGTTGGACTGCAAGCCCGTCTGATGAGCCAGGCCTTGCGCAAACTGACCTCCAACATCAGCAAGACCAACACAACGTGCATCTTCATCAACCAGTTGCGCGAAAAGATAGGCGTGATGTTCGGTAACCCCGAAACCACGACAGGCGGCAACGCACTGAAGTTCTATGCCTCCGTCCGTCTGGACATCCGCAAAGTCACCACACTGAAAGACGGCGACCAGATGATCGGCAACCAAGTGCGTGTCAAGGTTGTCAAGAACAAGGTTGCTCCACCATTCCGCAAGGCAGAGTTCGACATCATGTTCGGTGAAGGCATCTCCAAGAGCGGCGAGATTGTTGACCTCGGCGTTCAGTATGGCATTATCAAGAAGAGCGGCAGTTGGTTCTCATACGAAGACCAGCGACTGGCACAGGGACGCGACGCCACAAAGAAACTCATGGAGGACAACCCTGAACTGGCCGAAGAACTTGAAGCCAAAATCATGGCAAAGTTGACAGGCAAGGAAATGCCCGGCACTGCGGCTGAGCCACAAACTGACATTTAATTTCGTCCGAACATTTTGGTACCGCGCATCGCCATCCTCTCGCAGAACACACTCGAGGCCATGGGACTGAAGTCCATTCTTTGCGACATCATCCCCATGGTCGACGTGAGTGTGTTTGCGTCGATGGATGAACTCTGCGCCGAACAGCAGACGACACCCTTCTTCCATTACTTCGTCTCGTCACAGATGCTGCTGGCCCATGCAGACTTCTTTGTCAAGCATCCGCACCAAACCATCGTGCTCACTTCGCAGCCCATGACCGGCAAACAGTTTGAGCATTTCCACACACTGAACACTGCACAAATGGAGCATGGACTTATCAAGTCTATTCTGCGCCTCCATCAGCACGGCCATGCCAATGCCGACGGACACGGGTTCCATCATGGCAACATGGCAGAGCGCGACGTGGTTGGCCCCACCATCGACATCAGCAAACGTGAAGCCGAAGTGCTGGCCCTTGTCGTACGCGGATTTATCAATAAGGAAATAGCCGACCGCCTGCACATTTCTCTGCCCACGGTCATCACGCATCGCAAGAACATCTGCGACAAACTACACATGCATTCTGTATCGGCCCTGACTATCTATGCCGTCACACACGGCATCGTCAGCGTCGAAGAAATCTAAAATCACATGAGCAACTACATTGTTTCTGCACGCAAATATCGGCCCGTGACGTTCGACAGCGTTGTCGGACAGTCAGCACTGACCACTACACTGAAAAACTCCATCCAGTCGGGACGTCTGGCACATGCCTACCTGTTCTGCGGGCCGCGCGGTGTGGGCAAGACCACTTGCGCCCGCATCTTTGCCAAAACCATCAACTGCCTCAACCCGAAGCCCAACGGCGATGCCTGTGAAGAGTGTGAGTCCTGCAAGGCTTTCAACGAGCAGCGGTCGTACAACATCCACGAACTCGATGCCGCATCGAACAACAGCGTCGAAGACATTCGACAGTTGATTGAGCAGGTAAACATTCCGCCGCAGGTGGGTCGTTACAAGGTATTTATCGTCGATGAGGTTCACATGCTCTCAACGGCCGCCTTCAATGCTTTTCTGAAGACACTCGAAGAACCTCCCGCTCATGCTATTTTCATCCTCGCCACTACCGAAAAGCACAAACTGCTGCCCACCATCCTGTCGCGCTGTCAGATCTACGACTTCAACCGGATGACCGTGCAGGACATCGTCGGGCACCTCGAAAACGTGGCACGTCAAGAAGGCATCACCTACGAACCTGCTGCCCTCAACGTCATCGCCCAGAAGGCCGACGGAGGTATGCGAGACGCTCTCAGCATCTTCGACCAGGTGGCATCGTTCTGCCAGGGCAACATCACCTATCAGCAGACCATTGCCGACCTCAACGTCCTCGACCATGACTACTACTTCAAGTTGGTCGATTACTTCCTTGGCAACAAAATCCCCGACATCATGCTTACCTTCGACGAAATCCTCAGCAAGGGATTCGAAGGCAGCCACTTCGTCGGTGGACTTAACAACCACCTGCGCAACCTGCTCGTCAGCCGTGATGCCGCGACAGTCAAACTGCTTGAAACGAGCGACGAGGTGCGCCAGCGCTATGCTGAGCAGGCACAGCGTTGCCAACCCCGTTTCCTCTATGCCGCCATCCGCAAGTGTACCGACTGCGACCTCAACTACCGCGTGAGCCAGAACAAGCGTCTGCTCGTCGAACTCACACTCATCGAGATTGCTCAGTTGGCACAAGGCGACGCCGATACCTTGCCCTCTGGGCTTGGCCCTACGGAAAATTCTCTCACACACTCAGGAGACAAGCAACTCAAGCCCGTCTTCCACACCACAGCAAACATCGTGGTTCAGTCTGCTCCGTCGGCAACAACAGAGCATAAACAGCCCGTGTCCGCTCCAACTGCCACACCAGCGCCCAAAGTCAAACCACAGCCCGTTGAGAACAAACCAACGGCATCGGGGCAAAGTTTCTCCATTCACAAAAACGTCGCCCCCAAAGCAAAAGAACAAGCGAAAGAGCCAGCGACAGCCCCTGCTGCCACTCCCCAAGAGGAAAAACCATCGGAAGAAGTTCCAGCACTCACACAGGAAAACCTCACCATCAAATGGCGAGAAATGGCGCACAACCTGTTTGCCAACGATGCAGCCACACTTACACGTCTGGAACAGAACATTCCCACGTTACAGGCCGACGGAACCACGTTGCTTGTCTCGGCCGACAATCCCCTGGTGGCCGAACTCATCCAGCGTCACGCCACCCAACTGCAACAGCATCTGCAAAACACATTCACTAAGCCAACGCTGCGCCTCAGCATCAATGTGCGCACACAGGACGAACGCCCGCAGCACCTCACCCAGCACCAGCAATTCAACAAATTGCGTCAAGAGAACGACGCCCTCGAACGCCTATACGAAGAATTTCATCTGGATGTGGTGTAAAACTATGACTTGTGACTTGTGACCATTGAACCTTGACTCACTAAACAACCAAACGACTAAACCTCTAAACAACCAATAGAAATCAGAAGTCAGTTTCCTTGAACTGTGAGGTCAGGATGTCAGCGTCGAGCAGTTCGAAGAAGGATATGCGAATGGTCTGAATGCCTTCGGCATAGGAGGCTATCTCGTAAGGTTGATAAACAAAGGACAGCCCACCCGAAGTCAGAAAGAAATTGTCGGTGACAGGAATGTCGAACGTACCGTCAGCAGCCACCGTCGTTGAATAGCCATAAGGAGGCTCACCCGAACGCTGTTGCGTATAGATTTGCGACAAAAGCAACGCCAGATGGTCGCGGTCGGTCACAATGTCATCAAGCGTGAGCAGACGGTTGTTCTGCAAGTCATAATTCAGGTAGAAACTTCCCGTCATGGGATGTGCAGCACCCGCAAAATACTCGTAAGCATCACACTCAAGCACCATCCAACGGGTAGTCATCGTCTTCACATGAATATCGGCTGAATGGTCAGACAGTTGCATATAGTCAGACTCGGCCGAATCCACCACACAAAGGTTGATGTATGAACCCTCCTCCATGCCCAGCGGCCGTGAAAGATAGCGCTCGGTGGCATCGGACAGCGTCGTACTCACACTATCACTGAAAAACGTCTTTATCACCGCATGCAACAGGTCCGTCGGTTCTTCTCCACCAATACTCGTAGGCAGCATCAAACGGAGCGTCGCCATGCTGTATAAGGGCGACAAGTCAGATGCACCCTCTGCGTCATCGGACGGTACTTCGTAACGGAGAATACGTTCATAAGTGGACGAAGTGAACTGAAGGGTTGTTGTTCCGTCAGCATCGGCCGACGTCTTTTCCTGCTTGCAAGACATCAATACGGCAAGCACAGAAAGCGTAATGAGAAGGAGTTTTTTCATCGTTTCAATACTTTTCGGCACAAAGATAGGTGTTTTTTTAAAAGAAAAGCACAAATAAACCACGATTTTTTTGGTCGGATGAAAAAAATGCCTTACCTTTGCACCCGCAATTCGCAAAACGTAAATCCGTAATTTGTAAATTGTAAATCGTAAATCACATGGCGCTTTCGTCTAGCGGCTAGGACACATGCCTCTCACGCATGGAACACGGGTTCGATTCCCGTAGGCGCTACCAGCAGAATCTCTGAAACACCGATTAACAAAGGGTTTCAGAGATTTTTCTTTTAAAAAAAGTGTAAAAAAGTGTAATAGTTTTGCTTTCTTACACATTCACCTGACAAAAACTTCCCCAAAGTCCACACGAATTCGAAACTATTTTCCTAGAAACTCGCTGGGCGTCAGACCGGTCATCCGCTTGAAAAAACGGGTAAAATGATGAGGATAGTCGAAGCCGAGCAGACGCGATGTTTCACTGATATTATGACCCTGCATCAAGAGACTTTTAGCCTGGTTGATGACATGGTTGTGAATATAGCCAATAGCAGTTCCCCCTGTTGTTTTGTGAATGATGTCGCCGAAGTAGCCAGGCGAATAAGCCAGTTCCGAAGCGCAATAGTTGACGGTAGGCAGACCATGGGTAAGTTGCCGATTTTCGCGAAAGTACTGTTGCAACAGGTTGTGAAAACGCTTCAACAAATCGTTGGTGCCCTTATCTTCCTCTGAGATAAGGCGAAGATAAATGCGATTGCAATACTCCAATATCAGTCGCAGATAACCCAGCAGGATGCTCCTTAAAGACGGCGAGTCCTCATGCTCGGTCAACTCTTGTCGCATCTGTGCAACCAACTGTGTGATGCAGAGCCATTCGTCGGGCTGCATCGGCAACGATCCGTCAAAGAAATACGAGAAGAAGGGATAGCGGTCTATCTGACTTTCCAGTTCGGTACCATGCAATAGTCCAGGTGACCACAGCACCACCCATCCACTCAGCGAGATACGTTCGCCATTGTCCTCCAGTCCTCCGATCTGTCCAGGTTCAACGGCGATGATCGAGGCATCACTCACCTGCAGCGTCTTCATGCCATAAGAGAGTACCTTGGGAAACTGTCGTTGGATAAAGAGTCCATACACCCCATAGTTGTTCAGGCTGTGGCGGAAAGGTGCCAACTCATCATAGTGGATGACGCTGACCAATGGATGCAGTACAGGGGCATCAACAAACCTTGCATAGTCGTTGGGACTGTCAACTTTCAGAATATTTTTCATTCTCAATCTGATTCTTTCTCGTGGCAAAGGTATGAAAAAAGAGAATGAAATCATATAAAAATGGTATATATTTTACTCTTAGATTAGAGATTCCACAAAATTGGTATATATTCAACCAATATATGTATTACCTATATAAATATATATATGTAATTTTGCAGCCAGAAACCTTTAAGCGAAAAAAGTATGTTAGGCAATTTCACATTCCACAATCCCACGAAGTTGCACTTCGGTGAGGAAGCATTGAGTAAACTGAGTGAAGAACTGAAAAATTACGGCAAGAAGGTTATGCTCTGCTACGGCGGAGGAAGCATCAAACGCAACGGTATCTACGATCTGGTGATGGCCGAACTGAAAAAGGCTGGTAGCGAGGTCGTGGAAGTGGCTGGCGTGATGCCCAACCCTACCATCGAAAAAGTCTTGGAGGGTGCTCACTTGGCTCGCCGCGAAGAGGTGGACTTCATCCTCGGTGTGGGTGGCGGTTCGACCATCGACTATTGCAAGGCTGTGGCTGGATGCGCTTGGTACGACGGAGATCCCTGGGAGTACTACTTCAAGAACTGGCAGCCGATGACGTGCCGCTGGATTCCTGTGGGCTGTGTGCTCACGATGGCTGGCACAGGATCGGAGATGGACAGTTGCTCGGTCATTTCCAGTCACTCGGAGAACCGCAAGATGTTCTACAACTTCCGCAATCCCGACTTCTCTATCCTCAATCCCCGTTTCACATTCACAGTGCCCCAATATCAGATGGTGGCTGGCATCTACGACATCATGAGCCACATCTTGGAGCAGTATCTTTCGGGTACCGACGACAACACCAGCGATTACATCGCCGAAGGACTGATGCGTTCGCTCATCGTCAGTTCGCGTAAGGCACTTGTCAACCCCGAGGACTATGAGGCTCGCTCGAACATCATGTGGACAGCCACATGGGCACTGAACACACTCATCGACCGCGGCAAGGCAACTGACTGGATGGTACACATGCTGGGACAGGCCGTTGCCGCCTTCACCGATGCCACACATGGTCACACGCTCGCTGCCGTTAGCGGTGCCTACTACCGTCTGCTCATCCGCAAGTCGCCCGATGCCGTACAGAAGTTCAAGCGTCTGGCTGTAAATGTCTGGAACGTTTGTCCCGACGGCAAGACCGACGAGCAAGTCGCCGCAGAAGGTCTGGAGACGATGGAACAGTGGATGCGCAAACTGGGTCTGGCCATGAACATCACCGACTGCAACGCCAAGCCTGAGCAAATCGAAGGTATGGCCGATGCCTGTCCTATCTGCCAGGGTGGCTACTACATTCTGAATCGCGACGAGGTGGTACAGGTGTTGAAGGATAGTCTTTAAGAATGCATAATTAAGAATGCATAATGCTGAATGTTTGCATTTTCCATTTTTTAGTCGAAATGAAGATCCTATTCATCTTGCTAGCCATGATGTTATCTGCATCTATATCTGCTCAGGGCGTGATTGATGTGCACAGCCACATCATCACTCCTGAGTTTGTATCGTCTCTCGACAGCGAAGGACGATTGATGGATGAGGGTTTTCCTTTGCCAAAATACAATGTGGCGAATCATCTGATGTGGATGGATGAAGCCGGCATTGAGACATCGGTGCTGACATTAGCAGCCCCACAGCCGACATCAGCCAGAGTTATCAGAGAAACGAACGAGGCGGCTGCTCGCATTAAGAATGAGCATCCTGGTAGATTTCTGTTTTGTGCTGCCCTACCCCTACCCGATGTCGATTCAGCCATCCGCGAGGCCGTCTATGCACTCGACACACTGAAAGCCGATGGCATTAAGTTGGCCACCAATGTTGCAGGGCAATACCTTGGTGCACCAGAACTCGACACGCTCTTCTCATTATTGAATGAACGCCAGGCGGTCGTCATCCTGCATCCCCATCGTCCTAAGCCTGTCAATCAGCAGGTGATGCAGCAAACACCGCTGGCCATGCAGGAATATCTCTCGGAAACCACTCGTTCCGTTTCGAACATGATTTCACGAAATGTCCTGGCACGCTATAACCACATCAAGGTCATTGTGCCCCATTGTGGAGCCTATCTGCCATTGGCCATACCACGCATGAAGTCGCTGGCACCCGTAATGCAAGCCAACAAGATGGTGGGTGAGATTGACTGGGAAGCCAACCTTCGCACCCTCTACTACGACCTCGCTGGCGCACACTCGCCAGAAGTCATACGAATGATGCTCACCATTACCACCCCTGACCATCTGCTCTATGGTTCCGACTATCCCTATGTAGCCCCACAGATGCTCACGCAAAGCCTGACAAGGATGAAGCAGTACCTGACTACTGAGGCCGACCTTGCCCCCTATCGTGAAATGATTCTGCATAAGAATGCGGAATGGCTCTTGGGTTTATCACAGACACAGTCCGACTCCCATCAAGGAGAAATGCTGGTACGATTAGCAGAAATCGAAATCTATCCTCAGCACCTCACGGCCTATTTGGCAGCAGCCAAGGAGATTCAGCAGGAGAGTTTGAAGACCGAGCCAGGCGTATTGTGCCTCTTCCCCACACAGATGAAAGAGAACTCAACACAAATCCGCATCCTCGAAATCTACGCCTCACAAGAAGCCTATCAGCACCACATCCAGACAAGTCATTTCTTGAAATACAAGCAGGGCACGCTTCACATGGTGAAATCGCTCAAGTTGCAAGACCTCTCGCCACTCAGCTCTGAGACGATGAAAACAATTTTTAAAAAGCAAAGATAGCGATGAGACAGATTCTTTTGATGATAGCAACGATGTTGCTTTGCTGCTGTTCATCTGACAATGAAGTGATGGCAGAGGTGCCAGACAATGTAGGCAAGACGCTGGTGGTGTATTACAGTTATACAGGCAACTGCCGCGAGATTGTGACGACACTGACCAGCCAAATTCAGGCCGACGTGCTGGAAATTCAGCCTGCCGAGAAAGGACTCAAGTACGAGGCAAACAACTATGCCCTGGGCACTCAGTTACTAAACGCCATCAATGCCAATCCCAACGATGCGAGCAGTTATCCCCCTATCTACCCCGTGACCACTTCGCTCAGCGACTACCAAAACATCATCATTGTCACGCCGTTGTGGTGGAGTCAGATGGCGGCCATCATGCAGACTTACCTGTTCAACTACGGCCAGCAGATGGCAGGGAAACATGTCGGATTGATTGTTTCGAGCCATTCGAGCGGCATCAGCAGAGTGGTCAGTGATGCACAGCGACTTCTGCCCGAGGTGACTTGGATGGGCGAGGCACTATGGATCAATGCCAGCCATCATGCTGAAAGAGCCTCGATGATTGAGAATTGGCTGAAGACACTTTCTTTTGCAAAAGAAAATACGATAATGGATAAAATGTATATCACCATTGGCGGGCAAGCGCAGAGCGTAACACTCGAAGACAATGCCGCCACAAGGGAACTGATGGCAGCACTTCAAAAGTCTCCCATAACGGTAACGCTCAATGACAACCGTTTCGAGATTTGGGGTGCATTAGGCTTTTCGTTGCCAACAAACAACAAGCAAGTGTATGCCTCTCCTGGCGACATTGTGCTCTACAACGGACAGTACATTTGCATCTTCTACGACTCCAACTCGTGGAGTTATACCCGCCTTGGAAAGATTGACGGTCTTTCGGCCGACGAGTTGAAGACATTTCTGAAAGCAGGCGAAAGCAACATTAGCGTTACACTTTCGCTGACATCAGGCACGACAGCCGTTCAGAACATCCATAACAATCGTCAGAAAGATGGAGTTTATTACTCGCTGAACGGACAGAAGGTCAATACGCCTACAAAAGGTATATATGTATTAAATGGACAAAAAATCGCATTATGAAGAAAGTTATTGTCATTTCCACGAGCCTTCGCCGTGGATCAAACAGCGACATGCTCGCTGACCAATTTGTGGAAGGGGCAAAGGCTGCCGGAAACGAAGTGGAGAAGATTTCGCTCATTGGCAAGAACATCCAGTTTTGTAAGGGTTGCCTTGGTTGTCAAAAACTGGGCCGTTGTGTCATCAACGACGACGTGAACGACATCATGGCAAAGGTACTGAAGGCCGACGTTGTCTGCTGGGCGACACCTATTTATTATTATGAGATGAGCGGTCAGATGAAGACACTCATCGACCGCATGAATGCGATGTACTCACAGGATTATCAGTTCCGCGATGTCTATCTGCTGACAACAGCTGCCGAGGAGGAGGCAGAAACGCCGAAACGTGCTGAGATCGGACTTACAGGATGGATTGACTGCTATCCCAAGAGTCGCCTGGCAGGTGTGCTCTTCTGTGGCGGAGTGAATGAGGCCCGTGAGATTGAAGGCAATTCCAAACTGCAAGAAGCATTTGATTTAGGAAAAAATCTATGAAGAAAGTATTATTAGCTATCGTGCTGGCGAGCATGCTCGTAGGCTGCACAAACAAAGAACAACTTAATACGGAAGAGAAGATGACAACAATCAATCTGACACAGGAGTGGGACAAGGTGTTCCCGCTAAGCGAGAAAGTTAACCACCGCAAGGTGACGTTTGAAACACAATACGGGCTCACACTGGCGGCCGACCTCTACACGCCGAAAGATGCTGAGGGCAAACTGGCAGGCATAGCCGTGAGCGGTCCTTTCGGAGCCACGAAGGAGCAGTCGAGTGGTCTTTATGCCATGCGGATGGCAGAGCGAGGCTTTGTCACACTGGCTTTCGATCCCTCATATACAGGTGAAAGCAGCGGTGAACCACGTCGCACAGCTTCACCCGACATCAATACCGAAGACTTCATGGCGGCAGTCGATTTCCTGTCCCAGCAAGACAACGTAGATGCCGAACGTATCGGCATCATCGGCATTTGCGGTTGGGGAGGTATCGCCCTGAATGCCGCAGCAGCAGACACACGAATCAAAGCCACCGTCGCCTCGACCATGTACGACATGACTCGCGTCAGTGGCAACGGCTACTTCGATAGCGAGAACAACGAGGAGTCACGACATGCTGCCCGTGAAGCACTTGCCAAGCAGCGCCTGACCAACCCCATGGCCATGGCGGGTGGAGTCGTTGACCCATTGCCTGACGATGCTCCCCAGTTCGTCAAGGACTACCATGATTATTATAAGACCACACGAGGTTATCACGAGCGTAGCGGCAATTCAAACGACGGCTGGCGCGTCATTGGAACACAAGCATACGCCAATAGCCGTTTCCTCTACTATATCAACGAGATACGCTCGGCCGTCCTTGTAATGCATGGCGAGAATGCCCACTCACGCTACTTCGGCGAGGCTGCCTACCAATACATGGTTGAAGGCAAGGCCGAAGGCTATCAAACCATCGGCAAGCCCAATCCAAACCCCGAAAACAAGCAGTTGCTCATCATCCCCGGAGCCTCACACTGTGACCTCTACGACGGTGGGTACACAGAACCGACGGGTCAGGGCGAACCGAAAAACTTGATTCCTTGGGACACACTTTCTGACTTCTTCGAAAAGTATCTGAAATAAAAGGTCCATCCGTCAGAGGACATTTCATCATCTCTGAGACACCCATCAACATGGTGTTTCAGAGATTTTTTATTCTATCCTCTTCTCGGATTGAGGTGACTAGCATTTAAGGAAACGTAGTTCTTTCTTCTAATATGAGCGGCTAAGAACTCCAAAAAACGTACCGCAGTGCGTAGATATTTAGACTGCGGTCTGTACCGACACGAACCGCAGTGCGCAAAAAGTTGTACCGCAGTGTAAATTCAATTCAAAGTAACAATTCCGTTAACGGCTCTTTGTCAAGGCATTATGAGTTCTACATGAATAGCGTAGTCCGTCAGATGTGGGAACAGAATACCGATGTTGTCATGGTCGATACAGGTAACTCTTACGAGGGCCTATGTGAATATGTTGGCGGTAAGTATATCAGCTATACCGAAGAACATCCCATCACCATGAACCCATTCCGCATCAAGCGTGAGGAGTTGAACGTGGAAAAGACAGGCTTTCTGAAGAACCTTATCATGTTAATATGGAAAGGTACGCAAGGTACTGTCACTAAGACGGAGGAAAGACTTATTGAGCAAGTCATCACAGAATACTATGATGTCTATTTCAACGGCTTTAATGGCTTTACTCCACCCCAACGTGAAGACTTACGGAAAGGATTGCTCATTGATGACCGAAACAAGAATGTCAACAGTAGGGAAACAGAAAATGAGCGTATGGCACGTATTGAGGCACAGATTGACGAGATAGAAAGTCGCAGGAAACAACTTCCTGTAACCGAACTGTCATTCAATTCCTTCTATGAGTTCAGTGTGCAGCGTATTCCCGACATCTGTCAGGAAAACCAGATTCAGGGCATCGACATCAGTACCTATCGCTATATGATGAAGGACTTCTATCGAGGTGGCAATCACGATAAGACCCTGAATGAAGACCTGGATTCCACACTGTTTGATGAGACATTCATTGTCTTTGAGATTGACTCCATCAAGGATGACCCGCTGCTTTTCCCCTTGGTAACGCTTATTATTATGGATGTATTCATCCAGAAAATGCGTATCAAGAAGAACCGTAAGGTACTTGTCATTGAAGAAGCATGGAAAGCTATTGCCAGCCCTATGATGGCAGAATACATAAAGTACCTCTACAAGACAGCCCGTAAGTTCTGGGCAAGTGTCGGCGTGGTAACACAGGAAATTCAGGATATTGTTGGCAGTCCCATTGTGAAGGAGGCCATCATCAATAACTCCGATGTGGTGATGCTGCTTGACCAGAGCAAGTTCCGTGAGAGATTTGATGAAATCAAGGCTATCCTTGGTTTGACTGATGTGGACTGCAAAAAGATTTTCACCATCAATCGACTGGAAAACAAGGAAGGACGCAGTTTCTTCCGTGAAGTATTCATCCGTCGTGGAAGTGTTGGTGCCGTCTTTGGAGTGGAAGAACCCCATGAGTGCTACATGACTTACACCACTGAACGAGCAGAGAAGGAAGCCTTGAAGCTCTACAAGCGAGAACTGAAATGCAACCATCAGCAAGCAATCGAGGCATATTGCCGTGATTGGGATCGTTCTGGTAT
>R23__coassemble_187_pt1 | contig 44489 bp, 20 predicted proteins | sample R23__metabat2_high_PE_006 | metagenome-assembled genome bin R23
AGGCATTCATCTATCCTTCATTGCCACAAAGGTAGGTATAAATTTTAACTTTCTCCACAAAAATAGTGAAAAAAAGAGAAAAAGGGAGTTTGGAGGACGAAGATGCGCCGAAAAGTTCGTAACTTTGCAGTTCTGAATCCATAAAACATTGCTTCTACAAACAACGGAAACGTGAAGAATCAACTCTATAAGACTTTTCTGCTCACCCTGCTCGTCGTCGGCGCACTCGTCGGGCTGTTCTACCTGCCGCGTCTCTCGATAGGCGAGAACCTGCTGCGACGCGTCAACATACTCGGCGACATCCAGCAACGGGACAGCCTCGGACGCAACCTCGCCGAGGCCGAGGCCGATGCGCTCCAGGGCCTGGCGCCCGAGGAGGTGCTCGACCAGTCGCTGGTACAGGTCGAGGAGGTCGTGGTCGAGGACAGTGTGCCCGAAGGCATGGTGGCTGTCGAGGACTTCGGCAGCACCGACGGAAGCGTACGCGAGATGGACCACTTCTTCCGCGCTCTGGGCGAAGCGAAGAACCGTCCCGTGCGCATTGCCTACTTCGGCGACTCGTTTGTCGAAGGCGACATCCTCACCAGCGAACTGCGCGAACTGTTCCAGTCGAAGTACGGCGGAAAAGGCGTCGGATGGGTGGACATGCAGAGCATCGTGGCTGGTTTCCGAACCACCGTCACCCACTCGGCAAGCGGATGGGCCGACCACAACGCCAACGACCGCTCGGGCTACAATGCCTCGCTGGCAGGCCTCGCTGGCCGCTACTATGTGCCCGCCTCGACAGGCACGACGACGCTGAAATGTCAGAAAAACTTTTATGGCACACATCTTGCATCGGCCGACGTTGCCACCATCTACTTCACGGACGGCGGCAGCCTCAACCTGACCGCCAGTCTTAACGGCGAAGAGACACAGACCTTGCGCGGCAGCAATGCCCTGCCTGCCAACCCCGAGCCTGTCTATGTCACACAACTGGTGCCGACCGACAGCGTCGATGAGTTTGGCGACACGGTGATGAAAGAGGTGCGTGTGAAGCAGGAGGTGGCTGCACCTGCGTCCGACGGAGGAAGTGGCAGCGGTGTGCAGGCCGAGACGCTGCGCGGCAACATCACGAGCATCACGGTGCGTGCCGCCGGCAGCGGACGTCTGTACGGCATTGCGCTCGACGGCACAAACGGCGTGGTTGTGGACAACTTTGCCATGCGCAGCGGCAACGGCTGGTTCCTCAAGAACATCCCCATGGAGACCCTGCGCCAATTCAACACCCTGCGCCCCTACGACCTCATCATCCTGCACTACGGCCTCAACGTTGCCAACAAGAAGTCGAAGGACTACACCTACTACACCCGTCAGATGGACGAAAGCATCCAGCATCTGAAAGCAGCATTCCCCACGGCCAGCATCCTCGTGGTCAGCGTGAGCGACCGCGGACAGCGTGGACAGGACGGACAGATGCACACCATGCCCGGCGTGGTCGAACTGATGCAGTTCCAACGCAAGATGGCCAGCGACAACCACGTCGCCTTCTGGAACCTCTACGAAGCCATGGGCGGCGACGGCAGCATCGCCCGCATGAAGGACGAGAAGCAGGCCAACCTTGACTACACCCACATCAACTTCAACGGCGGAAAGGCACTCGCCCAGATTCTCTTCGACGTTCTCATGAACGGCCGAGACAACTACAAACGCCGACATCCTTAACTTATGCAAAAACTCATACAACTCATCTTGAAGTACAAACACGTCTATATCTGCATCATCGTCGTCTATGTCGCGCTGTTCGTCCTGACGGCCTACACCCTTGCCTCGAAGGCAAGCGGCAATGCAGAGAGTACGTCTGTTTTTTTACCCCGAGAAGCCAGCGCTGCTGGCACAATCTTTGCTATGACACCCCTGCCGACCTCTTTCCGAGGAACAAAACCGAACACGCTGACCTATACTGAAGCCCTCATGCCGCTCTTCCAGCGGATGCACCAAGGCGAGGCCGTCCGCATCCTGCAGATTGGCGACAGCCACGTACGCGGCAACTACCTGCCCCGTGCCGTCGGTGACGTGCTGCAGAAACACCTCGGCAACGGCGGTCTGGAAGGCGTGGACCTCGACGTCGCACCCGAACTGGACGGAGGCATCACTTTCGACTGGCAGGCCCAAAACGGTGCACACGCCAGCCGCTACTGCGAGACGGACAAACTCGACGACATCGCCGCGTTCCGTCCCGACCTCGTCATCATCAGTTTCGGCACGAACGAAGCCCACGGACACTTCGACAGCGAACAACATATCGCCACGCTGAAACAACTCACCGAGAGCATCGCACGCCGATGCCCAGGCGTCCACTTCCTGCTCACCACCCCGCCAGGGTCCTACATCACGACCTACGGCCACCGCTGGCGCGACCGTCGCGGACGCTGGCACTACAACACGTCGCACGGCGTCAACCCGCGCACAGAGATCGTCGCACGTGCCATCGACACGTTTGCCAAGCAGAACAACTGTGCGCTTTGGAACATCTTCGACATCGCCGGAGGTCCTACACATGCCACCACCAACTGGCGCAACGCTGGTCTGATGCAGAACGACTGCATCCACTACACCGCCGAGGCCTACACACTGCAGGGCACTCTGCTCGGCGAAGCCATCGTGCAGGCTTACGAACAAACTGAGACGAAAGAGTAAATTATGTTCAACATCGACTGGAGCCGCGTGCTCCAACAACTCACATACGACCCGGCAGCACCGATGATTTTCAGCAGCGGTGTGTTCCTGCTGTTGTTCCTTGGTTTCTCGCTCGTCTATTGGGCATTAGGCACGAAGACGACGTTGCGTCTCATGTTCGTGACGGCGTTCTCCTACTACTTTTATTATAAGAGCAGCGGCTTCTACTTCTTCCTCCTCGCCATCGTCACAGTGAGCGACTACTACATGGCGCGCATGATTTCCGAGGTGAGGGACACCAGCCGCATGACTGCCATGTTCCTCATTATCTTCTCGCTCACCCTCGACCTCGGGCTGCTCTTCTACTTCAAGTACACCAACTTCTTCGGCGAGATGTGGGCCAGTCTCACGGGCGGCACCTTCTCGGCGCTCGATATCTTCCTGCCCGTCGGCATCTCTTTCTTCACGTTCCAGTCGCTCAGTTACACCATCGACATCTACCGCGGCCAGTTGAAACCGCTGGACAATATGCTCGACTACGCCTTCTACGTCAGTTTCTTCCCGCAACTCGTGGCAGGTCCTATCGTCCGTGCCCGCGACTTCATTCCGCAGATACGTCGTCCGCTCTGTGTGACCAACGAGATGATTGGCCGCGGCGTCTTCCTCATCATCGCAGGTCTTTTCAAGAAGGCCGTCATCAGCGACTACATCTCAGTCAACTTCGTCGAGCGCGTCTTTGCCCAGCCCGACCTGTACAGCGGCCTGGAAAACCTGCTCGCCGTCTATGGCTACACGTTGCAGATTTACTGCGACTTCTCGGGCTACTCCGACATGGCCATCGGTCTGGCATTGCTGCTTGGATTCCAGTTCCCGAAGAACTTTGACTCGCCCTACAAGTCGCAGAGCATCACCGAGTTCTGGCGTCGCTGGCACATCAGTCTGTCCTCCTGGCTGAAGGACTACCTGTACATCTCGCTTGGCGGCAACCGCAAGGGCAAGTTCCGCCAGTATCTCAACCTGATGATTACGATGCTGCTGGGCGGCCTTTGGCACGGTGCCTCGCTCAACTTCATCGTCTGGGGCGGTTTCCACGGACTGATGTTGGTGTTCGACAAACTCTTCAACACATCGTTTCTCAACCGACAGAAGGAAGGCACTTCTGGCGTGTCGTGGTGGCGCATACTCATCACCTTCCACCTCGCTGCCTTCGCCTGGATATTCTTCCGCAACCAGACGTTCGAAGGTTCGTTCCTCATGCTGGAGCAGATTTTCACCAACTTCCAGCCACAGATATTCCTTCAGTGGGCAACCAGTTATTGGGCCGTAGGCCTGCTCATGGTGCTCGGCTATGTGCTCCACTTCCTGCCACAGTCTTGGTCGGAGCGCACGCAGCACTTTGTCACACGTTCGCCCCTTGTGGTCCAGGCCCTGCTCATCGTCGTCGTCATCTTCATCGTCATTCAGGTGAAGTCGAGCGACGTCCAGCCCTTCATCTACTTCCAGTTCTGAGCCGCAAAGTCCAGACCCTTGCCAAGGGCTTCTACATCGTAGGCGGCAAAAAAGTCTTCATCCCATGAACCTCAAACATTTCTTACTGACCTTCCTGTTGCTGGCAGGCATCATCCTGCCGGCAACGGCACAGGTCGAAGTGGCACCGATGCCTGAAAAGGACGGTCCCGTACTGTCAGCACGCTACGACGTGAGCGTACGTTCGATGGATTCGCCCTCTTGGCAACAGGTGCCCGTCCTGCGCTGCGACGTCAACACGCGTCGGGTGCAGCAGTCAGCCTATGCCGAGTTCGACATGGGCTGTCCCGTCATCGTGCGTGTCCGCAGCAACGAGCACGACACCTACAACCCCGTCATTCGTCCCTCTTCCCGTCAGATTCAGACCCTCCGCATCGACGCACGGACCGTGGAGTTCACACTGACGGAGCCTGCCTATCTGAGTCTGGAACAAGACGGCGACCGTGAGCACAACCTGCACATTTTCGCCAACTCGCTGCTGGCCGAACGGCATACGCCCGACGAGCCGCAGACCATCAACTGGGAGGCACCGAACTCGCAGGATGTCTTCATTCGCAATCCCCGTCTCATCTACTTCGGCCCTGGCGTTCACCGCCCGAAGGACCTCCCCGGCGGCGACATCAAGATACCGTCCAACTGCACCGTCTATCTGGCACCCGGTGCCGTGGTCAAAGCACGTCTCATCGTCGATCATGCCGAGAACGTGCGCATCGTCGGCCGTGGCATCCTCGACCATCCGCTGCGCGGCGTCGAAATCACTTATTCGAAGAACGTGCTCGTCGAGGGCATTACGGTGCTCAACCCCGCCCACTACACCATCTTCGGCGGCGAGAGCGAGGACATCGTGGTCCGCAACGTGAAGGCTTTCTCAGCCCGCTCGTGGACCGACGGCATCGACCTCATGTGCTGCCGGCGCGTCAAGGTGGACAACTGTTTCCTGCGCACATCCGACGACTGCATCGCCCTCTACAACCACCGCTGGTGGTACTGGGGCGGCACGTCCGACATCGACGTGGCCCGCTGCGTGCTGTGGCCCGACGTGGCCCACCCCGTCAACATCGGTTCGCACGGCGACGACCGCAACCCCGAAGGCGAAACCCTGCGCCACGTGCGCATCCACGACTGCGACATCCTCATGGGCAAGGAAGAGGGCCTGCTGGCCATCAACTGCGGCGACGGCAACCACATCCGCGATGTCCGCTTCGACCGTCTGCGCATCGAAGGCATCGAGCGCGGACGCCTCTTCGACCTTCGAGTGCTCTGGAGCGAGAAGTACAATCGTGCGCCGGGCCACTGTATCGACAACATCACATTCTCCGACATCACCGTTGATGCACCCTCGGCCGCCGTCCTGCGACCTTCGCGCATCAACGACTATGACGAAACGCATCGCGTCGGCACCGTTCATTACGAGCGTATCTCGCTGGGCGACAGATCATTTGACATACAAAAAGATATTGAGCGCTGAGTCTGGACACACGGCTCAAAATGTTTCAAAAAACGCACCGCAGTCGAAATAAATTTGGACTGCGGTGCGCCTATATACGCACCGCAGTGCATTTTCAGTTGCACTGCGGTGCATTTTTTGTCATATTTTTGATATCGAAAGTTTGCCATTTAACTGATTTATCCTATCTTTGCAACAACTAACCATTTACCCCGCTTATCCATGCTTACACTCCTGGTCCTCCTGTTTTGTTTCGGCATACTGAATGCACATGCCGCGCATGAAGTACCTGCTCCGCAGAACATCTTCAGCCGTCCGTCGCAGTCGCTCAACGGCACGTGGGACTACATCGTCGATGTGCAGGAAAACGGCTACTACGGCTACCATATGGAGGTGCTGTCGTGGGGTTTTCAGAACAATGCGAAGATGCAACGTCCCAGCGACCTCATTGAATACGATTTTGAAAAAAGTCCGAAGATGCAGGTGCCTGGCGACTGGAACACACAGGACCCGCAACTGCTCTTCTACGAAGGAAACTTGTGGATGCACCGCGACTTCGACTACACGCCCCAGGAAGGCCGTCGCGCCCTACTCTATTTCGGCGCCGTCAACTACCAGTGCATCGTATTTGTCAACGGGAAACGGGTCGGCGAGCATGAAGGCGGCTTCACACCCTTCTGCTTCGACGTGACCGACGTGCTGCACGAAGGCCAGAACTTCGTCATCCTCAAAATAGACAACAAACGCAGCGACGAGTACGTGCCGACACGTGTGTTCGACTGGTGGAACTACGGCGGCATCACTCGCGACGTGCTCCTCGTCAGTGTGCCCGACACGTATATCGAAGACTACCGCATCACCTACGACCCCAAGACGCCGAAAGAGGTGAATGTCGTCGTCCGTCTGAACAAACCCGAGATGGGCAAGGTCGTGAACCTTGAACTACCTGAACTGAAGGCCTCGACGAGCGTCAAGACCAACGAGAAGGGCGAGGCCTGGCTGCGCCTGAAACTGCGCCACAAGCCTCAACTCTGGTCGCCCGACAGTCCGAAACTCTACGAGACACTCCTCTATACCACCGACGAACACATTCGCGACGAGGTCGGACTCCGCACCATCGAAACCCGTGGCAAACAGATTCTGCTCAACGGCAAACCTGTCTTTCTGCGCGGTGTCAGCATGCACGAAGAGACACTCGTCACCAACCACCGTGCCAATGGTCGCGACGATGCTCATGCCCTGTTCTCGGTGGCCAAGGAACTGGGTTGCAACTACGTCCGACTGGCACACTATCCACACAACGAACACGCCATCCGCGAAGCCGAACGCATGGGCCTCATGGTATGGTCCGAAATCCCTGTTTACTGGAGCATCGACTGGGACAACCCCAAGACCTACGCCAACGCCTCGCGCCAACTGCACGACATGATCGAACGTGACAAAAACCGCGCCTGTATCATCATCTGGAGCATTGCCAACGAGACGCCACGCGGTGAAAGCCGCGACCGTTTCCTCTCGTCGCTCGCCAAGGAAGCACGCGCGCTGGACTCGTCGCGCCTCATCTCGATGGCCATGGAGGTACTTTCGGCGAAAAACTACGTCAACCGCCTGCAGGACAATATGCACGAGTACGTCGATGTCATTTCCTTTAATCAGTACGTGGGCTGGTACCGCGACGTGCACGATGCACCGAAGATGACGTGGGAGATTCCTTACGAAAAACCCGTCATCGTGAGCGAATTCGGCGGCGGTGCCGTGGCTGGTCGTCATGGCGACAAAGGAGAACGCTGGACGGAAGAGTTTCTCGAAAATCTCTACATCGAGAACATCGCCATGCTCGAAAAAATTGACGGACTTTCAGGCACCAGTCCCTGGGTGCTGAAGGACTTCCGCTCACCACGGCGTCCGCTCGCAGGTACGCAGGACTACTTCAACCGCAAAGGTCTCGTCAGCGACCAGGGCGTGAAGAAAAAAGCGTTCTACGTAGTACAGAAATGGTATGAAGGCAAGTAACATCGTGGCTGAAATGAGGAAACTGCAACTGATATTCGTGGCGATGGTTCTGCTTTGTGCCTGCACACAGCAGAAGGATGAGGCGTTGACGCCCTTCGACCATATCACCACGGACGACGGACTGCACGACAACGACATCCGCCACATCCTCTGTATGCCCGACGGCACCGTGGCGGTGACCACTTCAGAGTGTGTCAACCTCCTGACCGCCAGCGACGACGGTACGTTGAACATACGGCAAGTGCTGCTTTCCGACCAGTCCTCACATCCCCTCGATGCCTATCACGGCTTCTACCACGTCTATGCCGACAGCACCCGCCACCTGTGGGTGAAGGACATGGGACGTGTGTGGCGCGTGAACACGCAGACTGACGAGGTAGAACCCCTGGACGACTGGCAAATGGACGACATCTTCATCGACAGCCAACGTCGCATCTGGACGGTCAACGACACCGTCATCAGCACGACGACCAACCGCTACTCCTTCGTCAGCACCTGGGGCGAACTGCAGGACATGGAGGCAGACTCGCTGCATCTGTATCTCTTCTTCTCGACCAGCACCCTGGCATGCTACGACCTCGATACCCAGGCGCTGCTCTATACCACCCAGCCGCTCGACACGGCCGAGGCCAAGTTTTACGACCTCACCTCGCTCGTGAAACGCAGTCAGGACGGACGTTTCTACCAACTGCGCTGCGGCAAGGAACGTAATATCTTCTTGTGTTTCGACCCCAAGACACAAGAGTGGAGCACGGTGTTCGAAACAACCAAAGGCACATTCCACACGCTCTGCATCCCGTCGCCCGAGTTGGCCCTGATGACCTGTCCCGAAGGTTTGTGGGAAATCAACCTCGAGACGGGACAGATGCGACTCCATTCTGAGATGATTACCGAGCAAGGCGACACGTTGCGCACCGGGTTCAATACCATTGATGTCGGCCGCGATGGACATCTCTGGCTCGGCAGTTACCACGACGGCCTGCTCCATGCGCCCACGCTCCACGCCTCGCGCACGTACTTTATATATTATATAGCAGCCTTGCTGGCCCTTGCCGCGCTGTGCATCGCGTTTGCCTTCTGGTTCTACGCCACACGCATGCGACGTCGCGAACAGCGGCTGATGAACCGCCTGCGCCAACTGCTCCAAGCCCCAACCCAGCCTGAACCCGACGAAGAAGAACCCGGACCGGAACCAGAAGCCGAAACCGACGCATTCGTGGCACGTGCCATCGCTCTCGTCGAGCAAAACCTGAACACGCCGGGCTACAACGTGGAACAACTCGCAGCCGACCTCTGCATCGAACGCACGGGTCTGTACAAAAAACTCACGGCCATACTCGACCAGACTCCCACCCTCTTCATGCGGCGCATCCGCATGGAACGTGCAGCACGACTGTTGCGCGAAGGACGTCTCTCCATCGCCGAGATAGCAGAGCAGACCGGTTTCCAATCGGCCAGTTACTTCAGCCGGCTGTTCCAGGAAACCTACGGTCAGAAGCCATCGGAGTATGCAAAACACTAAAAAACGAAAAAAGCCAACCTCCCGGCCAGCTTTTTTCACCTTAAACTAACTAATACTAACTACCTAACTAAATGAGTATTCACTCAAACGTGGTGCAAAGTTCGCATTTTTTTAGAAAAAACAATACAAAAATTGTATCAAAGATTTTCAATATTCGTTCTATGCAACATTTGTGCTATTATTTGGAAGATATTTACACCTTACAGATTCTTCAATAACAATTCAAAAACAGTATTTTCTCACAAAAAGCAACATTTGTAACATTTGAATCAACATATGTGTGGATGTTATTTAGCTAAAGTGTCGTAACTTTGCCGTCGGAAATTACAATAATTACATCACTTAATTACTAACATGAAACGAATGACTTTTTTGGCTGTGATGGTCTGGTTGACCACCCTCAGCATGAGTGCCCAGGAGCACTACCGCTTCAAGTGCCGAGACTATGTTTCGACAGACAACGCACGTGCACCCCAATCGGCATTCAGTTACGACACCGAAGCCAACACGTTCAGCATCGCTGCCAGCGGTGCGAACAATGTCGCCTTCAAGATGAACGACGGCATGGACGGCGAGTACTACATCGACAACGACGAGACGATGCTGCTTATCTGCGCCTCGAACGTGCAGACCACGCAGACAGCCTCCTATGTCTGGTGGCTCAACGGCTACAACAACCTCGGTCAGACTCCTGCCGACCAGCGTCTCACAGACGGTTCGGATGCAGTCTTGCTGTGGAACCTGAAGACCAACACGGCCATCAACCCCAACTTCGACTGGACGAAGGAGCGCATCAGCATCAGCGCCTTCGGCAACGCCTGGATTCTCGCTGTCGGTCTGACGGCAAGCAACGGCGCACAACCTGGCGTGATCAAGGACTTCGGTTACTATGCTCCGTGGGAAGTGGCTGCGAAGCATCCTTCGCTGATGCGTCGCCTGAGCCTCAACGCCACATCGGTTACGACGGCTGCCAAGGCAAAAATTCTCAAACTCGACGCCACACAACAGGAGGCTGTCGATGCCATCGCTGCCGACGACTATGAGGCTGCCTACGCCCTGTATCTCACCGTTCGCCAGCACAAGGACGAAACGGAGACACAATATGAATGCAGTTACGAAAGGACTTCGGACGGCATCTTGGCCCGACTCGACGACCAATACGTGCGCGTACAATTTTATAATGACTCGACCGTGCGCGTGAGCAAGGCCTTCGACACACAGTTCGGTTACCCGAGTTGGGCTGTGATTGCAGACCCTTCGGGCAACGTCAACTTCAACCTGACTGAGGATGAGAACATTGTGACGCTGACCACCGAAAAGATGAGCATTGTCTTCAAACTTGGCAAGGGCATCATGACCTTCTACAACGCCAACGGCGAGCAACTGCTGAACGAGGTGCGCCACAAGTTCATCGCCACGAAAGACGGTCCTTTCGACAGTTACACCATTTCGCAGTATTTCCAACTGGCCGACGACGAACGCATCTACGGCATGGGGCAACTGCAGGACGGACGGCTCAACCGCCGCGGCACCGTGGTCAGACTGGAGCAAGAGAACCGTTCCATCTGCATTCCTTATTTCCTTTCGTCGAAGAACTACGGCTTCTACTGGGATAACTACTCGCCGACAACCTTCAACGACACGGACACTGAAACCTTCTTCCGCAGCACAGGCAAGGCCATCGACTACTATGTACTCGTCGGCAGCAACAGCCACGAAGTGCAGCGCTCGCTGCGCCATCTCACGGGCAACACCGAACTGCCGCCGCTTTGGAACTTCGGCTTGTACCAGAGCAAGGAGCGCTATGCCAGCGCCAACGAGGTCATCAACGTCGTCAAGAAATACCGCGACCTGCACATCCCACTCGACTGCATCGTGCAGGACTGGCAGTACTGGGGCGGCAACGACTACTGGAACGCTATGGAGTTCCTGAATCCCGACTACAGCAATTATCAGCAGATGATTGACTTTGTCCACAACAACAACGCCAAGTTGATGATCAGCATCTGGGCCTCGTTCGGTCCGCAAACGCAACAGTTTGCCAAACTCCGCGACAAAGGTCTGCTGTTCACTGCCGAGACCTGGCCGACAGGTGCAGGTGTACGTCCTTACAACCCCTACAGCGCCGAGGCTCGCGACATCTACTGGAGCCACCTCTGGAACGGACTGTTCTGCCATGACATCGACGCTTACTGGATGGACTCGACCGAGCCCGACTTCTTCGGAGGCGAAGGCGACAAGGACAATGTCGCACTGCCTGGTCAGACCTGGCGTTCGCTTCGCAATGCCTTCCCGTTGGCTACTGTTCAGGGCGTGGCCCAGCACCATCGTGCCCAGAACGAACTGAGCAATAAGCGTGTCAGCATCATGACCCGTAGCGGATATGTTGGCATGCAGCGTACAGGTGCCTACGTCTGGAGTGCCGACATCGACGGCAACTGGGAGACGTTGGCCAAGCAGATTCCTGCAGCCTGCAACCTCTCCGAATGTGGTCTGCCCTACTGGAACAGCGACACGGGCGGCTTCTTCGTCAGCAACAACGACATGTGGCACCGTCTGTACACGCGCTGGACACAGTTCTCCACCTTCACGCCCATGCTCCGTTTCCACGGCACCAGTACGCCGCGCGAACCCTGGCAGTTCGGCAGCGAAGGCGACGGTCGCGGCGAGTTCGACAACCTGCTGCGTTACATCAAGATGCGCTACAGCCTGTTGCCCTATATCTACTCGACCGCCAACAAGGTACGCACCGATGCACAGGGCTTCATGCAGGCCATGCCTATTGCCTTCCCCAGCGATGCACAGACTTACGACATCACCGACCAGTACATGTTCGGCCGTTCGTTCCTCGTTGCCCCGGTTGTGACCGACGGCGTCATCGGCCGCAATGTCTATCTGCCTGAAACAGACCGTTGGCTTGACTTCTGGACGGGCTACACCGTCGAAGGCGGTCAGCAGGTGTTCAAGATGGCTCCTGCCGACATCATGCCGCTCTACGTCCGCGCCGGCAGCATCCTGCCGTGGGGACCTGAGGTTCAGTACAGCAGCGAAAAGAACTGGGACAACCTCGAGTTGCGCCTCTATCCCGGTGCCGACGGTTCTTTCACGCTCTACGAAGACGAACTCGACGGCTACAATTACGAGAACGGCCAGTGCACAGAGATTCCGATGACATGGAACGAAGCCACGAAGACGCTGACGATTGGCGCACGCCAGGGCAGTTTCCCGGGCATGCTTGCCGAGCGCACCTTCAACATCGTTGTCGTCACTCCTGAAAACGGCTTCGGCGACGGTCACGCCACGACCTTCGACGCTGTCGTCAACTACACAGGCGAGGAAGTGAGCATCCAACTCGAAGTGAAGAACGTCACCGAGCCCGTTGCCGAGGAAGTGCCCGACCAGATTATCAACCCGAGTTTCGAAGCCGACGGACGTGCCCTCACGAAAGTAGCTCCGCAGGGTTGGAAGGTCACAGCCTCGACCGCTTGGTGGGGTGTGAACGAGGTCGGCGCAGGTGCCACGGGTGACCCTCAGCCCACCGACGGCAAGTTTCTGTTCGGCGTGTGGGACGGAGGTGTCCAGTCGGCCAGCATTTCGCAGACCCTCAGCGCCCTGCCTGCAGGCCAGTACCGTCTGGCCGTCGATATGCATGCCTCCAACCGCAGCAATGTCGTCCGTGTAGGCGACCAGTGCGTATTTGCCGGCGATGCCCGCGGTTATTTCCGCGACCAGGTCAGTGCCCCTGGCATCGGCGATGCTACCCCTATGCAGACCATCCACGTGGATTTTATGGTTGAGGCCGACAACGACCCCGTCACAGTGGGCGTGTCGACCGCCAATGCCCCAGCCGAGACATGGTTCAAAATCGACAACTTTCGTCTCTACCGCCTCGAAAGCGGAGAGACGACAGGTATTGAGGAAAGCACCAAGGACCAGGCACAAAGTGCAAAAAACGGCCCGTGGTACACACTCAGCGGCCTGCGCGTGAAGAATCCCACACGAGGCATCTACGTGCATAATGGACAGAAAATCTGTCTGAAATAACTCATACGCTAAACGCTTGGAATTTTAACGCCAAGCGCTTAGCGTTTTTATTCCAAGTGCTTGGCGTGAAAACGCCAAGCGCTTGAGAGGTACAGAAAAAGGCATCAAAAACATGCGTAAAATACAATCATTCACTCACCCACTAAATGAGAACATGAAAACAAAAAGAAATCTGACATTCCTTGCGCTGTGTTTCGGCATCCTGCTCGGCACACAGGCGCAGACGGTCGTGCAGACCAAGACTGGTGTTCGCGTGAATCCCCAGAACGGAACGACGGCCACCGAGGTGCAGTGGTACACGCCCTCGGCCGTGCGCATCCTGAAGTACCCCATCGACCTGAAGGAGGCTCCTGAACACAAGAGTTACAGCATCATCGCCACGCCTTCGAAAGACGTCAAGTGTGAAGTGACCAACACCGAAGGTTCCATGGTGAAGATGACGAGCGACTGCCTCATCGTCGAAATCAACACAGCAAACGGCAACGTCCAGTTCTTCGCGAAGGAAGGAAAGGCACAGTTGCTGAGTGAGAAAACGTCGCAACTCACCGCCATCACCGACGGCGTCGATGCCGGCCAGTATCGCGCCAGCCAGACCTGGACGCTCGACCCCGACGAGTTCATCATGGGACTTGGTCAGCGTCAGGTGGAGCAACTCGGTGTGCGCGGCATGGACGTGGACATCTGGACCGACTACAAAATCATCACCATCCCCTACTTCGCCAGCGCCAAGGGCTACGGCCTCTATTGGGACAATGCCGGCGAGTCACACTTCTCGGACAATCAGGAGGGAACGACCTTCTCGTCGAGTGTAGCACGTCTCGAGGACTACTACTTCATGTACCGCAACGGCACGCAGGACGGCGTCATTGCTGCCATTCGCGACCTGACGGGTCAGGCTACGATGTTCCCGCTTTGGGCCATGGGCTACTGGCAGTGCCGCGAACGCTACAAGACGAGCGACGAACTGTGTGACGTGCTCGATTACTACCGCCAGAACCAGATTCCGCTCGACGGCATCGTGCAGGACTGGCAGTACTGGGGCTGCGACTCCAACTGGAATGCCATGCGCTTTGACAATCCCTACTACTCCAACAAGGTGGGCGACCCCGTGCAGATGCGCTACCTGCCGAACGACCTCCGCAAGCAGGCCGAAGAGATGATTCGCTCGGGACGTCAGCCCCGCATCAAGAGTCCGCAGGAGATGGTCGACTACGTTCACAAGAACAACGCCCATCTGATGATCTCCATCTGGCCCGACTTCGGTCCCTGGACAGAGCCGTATGCCGAACTGAAGAAGATCAACGCACTCTTCCCCTTCGAGACATGGCCGAAGAATGCCGGCGCACTGGTCTATGACACGTGGAACCCCAAGGCACGCGACATCTACTGGAAATACCTCAAGAACCTCTACAACATGGGCTTCGACGCTTGGTGGACCGACTCGACCGAACCTGACCACACGGAGAAACCCGGCGACCGTGACTACCTGACCTACGACGGCTCTTGGCGCTCGGTCAAGAACTCCTTCGCACTCGTCACCAACCGAGGCATCTATGAGCACCAGCGCGCCACGAAAGGCAGCGACCGCAAACGTGCCGTCCAGATGACACGTTGCGCCACCTTCGGCATCCAGCACTACGGTTCGTTCTCGTGGAGCGGCGACGTCACGACCGACTGGAAAGTGTTCCGCGCACAGATTCCCAGCGGCCTAAACTACATCGCCTGCGGCATACCGTTCTGGAACACCGACATCGGCGGTTTCTTCGGATGGGACTACAACAACGACCCCAAGTCGCCAGCCATGCAGGAACTGCAGGTGCGCTGGATGCAGTTCGGCACGTTCTGCCCGCTCATGCGCAACCACACCTCCTCGCCCATGGTCAGCGAAATCTACCACTTCGGCCAGCCCGGCGAATGGGCTTACGACGTGCAGAAGCAATACATCCAACTGCGCTATCGTCTGCTGCCCTACATCTACTCGACAGCCGGCGACTGCTCCATCGGCAGCGGTTCGATGATGCGTCCGCTCATGTTCGACTTCCCCAACGACCGTCGCGCCCTGCGTCAGAACGGCGAATATCTCTTCGGTCGCAGCCTGCTCGTCAGTCCTGTCACACAGCCCCTGTACACCTGGCGTGACGACCAGAAGAACGGCCATGCCATCTATCCCGAAGTGACCAAGGCCGCAGCCCCTGTCAGCGTCTATCTGCCTGCAGGCACAGCGTGGTACGACTTCTGGACCAACCAGCGCTACGACGGTGGCCGCTCGGTTCAGCGCCTCGCCCCCATCGACATCATACCCGTCTTTGTCCGCGCCGGCAGCATCCTGCCTTGGGGACCGGAGGTGCAGTATGCCGCTGAAAAGGCTTGGGACGACCTCGAACTGCGCGTCTATCCGAGTGCCGACGGCACCTTCACCTTCTACGAGGACGAAGGCGACAACTACAACTACGAGAAGGGCCAGTACAGCCTCATCCCGATGACCTGGGACGACGCTGCCAAAACCCTGACCATCGGCCAGCGCAAAGGCTCGTTCAAGGGCATGCTTGCCACGCGTCAGTTCCGCATCCGTCTCATGGGCACCGACCACATGAAGACCGTCACCTATGACGGAAAGGAATTGCAGGTGAAGTTCTAAAAACCTGATTTTCAATAAAACGCCTTCCAATGTTTCGTTGGAAGGCGTTTTTTGTTTGTGTAGGGACGTTGTTTAAACTCCTCCCCGGAAAGGGGAGGTGCCCTGAAAGGGCGGAGGGGTCACTAACAAGAGTTCAAAATCATGGTAAAAGTAAATATTGTGTTTAAGATAGTGACCCCTCCGTCGCTTCGCGCCACCTCCCCTTTCCGGGGAGGAGTTTAAACCAACCTTTTAATTTTAATCAGGTTGTCCCAACTGCTTTTTTGTCGAAAAAAACGCACCGCAGTCGAAATAAATTTGCACTGCGGTACGTATATAGTTGCACCGCAGTGCATTTTTAGTTACACTGCGGTGCAATTTTTGACGGTTTTTGCCGTCGTCAGCGAACCAATATCTTTCGGCCCTGGCCGACGTATAGACCGGGCTGTCCTGCTCCGTTTTCAAGCGACAAGGGGTGTGTTCCGACGCGACGGCCCGAGAGGTCATACATTGTACCTTGTACTTCGTCCTGAGTTCGTGCCTCAATGCCTGTGGGGTCATCGGTATCGAAACCGAGGCTCTTCACCGTCGAATCGTTCACATGGAAGATGGCGCGATAGGGCTTCAGCAGGTTTCCGCCGGGCGAATGCAAGAAGGTGTTGTCCAGCAGATAGAAGTCGGAGGTCGTGAGGACGTAGCCCGCAGCATAGTTGCCATAGAACGTGAGTTGGGGCAGTTCGACGACAGGCTGTGCCGACGGGGTCACATCGACGGTTTTAATGCAGTAGAAGTCCTTCGCCTCGGCAGGGGTGATGATGACGGGCACGTTGGCCGTGATGCCATCGACCTGGCGGAAGGTGAGTTTCAGGTTTTCGGCGCCGGAGACACTCTCCAGTTCCTTGACGACCGTGCCTTCGCCAAAGGTCGCAGCGACCTGTTCAGGCGTCATCGAGAAAGGCAACACCAGCGTCTGCCATTGGTTGTTGCTGAGCGCACGGCAGAGTTTGACATGCACGCCGTTCTGAGCAGCAGGGGCTGCATTATCGGTCTCTTTCAGCAGCACGGTCGAGGCGATGGCTTCCTTGGCATCAGCGATGGCAGCGACGAGACGGTCGAGTTGAGCCTCGATGGTCGGATAGTCCGTGGCATCGACATCGACGCTGGCCACAGCCTCCTGAAGCGCAGGAAGGAACTCGACGCAGAGGTCGTCGTAGAGGGCTTCGGCACGGGCGATATAGTCGAGATGCATCTGGCGTAACGCGGCGTGGTACTCGGTCTCCGTACCCACAAAGTAGAGGCGAAAATTGTCGAAAGCCACCCAGTTGGCGGTGGTTTCTTCGGTCGTACTCATGCCCAAGGTGGTCGTATAGTCGTCGGCAGCGGTAATGTCGAACGTAAGTTTGTAGAGTTCAGGCACACCGTTGGCCGTGTGTACGTCGGCGGTCTGGTCGTCGGCAAAGAACGTCACCCCTTCGACCGTGACCGAGGCATCGTTCTGCCACGTGGCGATGGACGCAGCCTGAAGTTTGTAAGTGCCTGCGGGCAGATAGCGCAGCGTCTTCGAAGCCATGTTATAGTCGATGGTACGTCCGTCGCGCCAATGTTCGAGAAAGGTGCCGGTGATGACGGCCTCGCCGTTGATGTAGGGCGAATTGGTGCCGTGTGTGCGAAACCCCGTCATCTCGTCCCAGCCGTCGGTCGATTCGCAGAGTTGCGAGATGCGTTCCTTCGTGAGGTTCAGGTTGCCGTCGGCATCAGGGTCGGTCTCGGCGGTCAGCGCCGGACAGGGAAATGCCTCGAGCAGTGCCTGATATTCCGCTTCGGTGATGGGAAGCACGTTGCCGTGACGAGGCGTGAACGAGCCGCTGGTGGCGGTGTTCTTCACAAACGTGAACGTGCTGAGGTCGGGGCTGGAGCAGAACTGATAGTGTCCGCTGCCGTAGCAGTCGTACATCAGAATCCAACTGTCGTCGTTGATGAGACGGAACACGCCTGCACCTTCGACAGCCTCGCTGGTCTGCTGCAACGTGCCGCTGGGATGGCCCCACTGACTGCCGTCGGCCTCGCCTGCAGCAGGTGTCAAACGCTCGGCCGTCACCTTGCAAATGCCTCCGCTACCTTCGTTCTTGTAGAATCCGTGGTACAGCCCATCAGCCTCATTATAGACGATGTTCATGTCGATGGTGGCCGAACCGCGGTCGTAGAAATAGACGGGCTCGCCTTCGAGGTCGGTAAAGTCGGCATTGGCGTAGCAGTAGAAGTCCTTGTCGTAGGTGACCGTGCCGTCGTCGGTAAGGATGGAGAAGTAAATCATGTACTTCCCTGCCTCACGGTCGTAGATGGTCTCGGGCGCCCACACTCGGGTGACATTGGCGAAGGGCGTACCGGCATACTTTGTCGGGAAATGCACCGTGCTGCTGGTCCAGTGAATCAGGTCGGGCGACTTCATCAGCACCATGCCACGGTTGCTGGCCCAGCCCAATGCCGAACGCATGTCGGTGGCGACCATGTAGAAGTTGCCGTCTTCACCGCGCAGGATGTGAGGGTCGCGCAGACCGCCCATGACGGTGTGCCCTTGGGCGAGGAACACGGCCTGGTCGTTGTTGATGGTGGTGTAGTTGTAACCGTCTTCACCCACGGCAAAGTAGATGTTCTCGTTGTCGTTCGAGGGGAAGAAGGCGAAGAGGTAGTGGCTGTAGGGCTCGGGCGTCTTCACCTTCACGTCGTAGGTCTTTGTCTGTGTGACAGAACCTTGCGTAAAGGTGGCCGTCAGCGTGACAGGCACGTCGCGGTCGGTCTCCTGCTTCACCACCGTACCGTCGGCAGTGAGGTAGTCGGCATTGCTGGTCTGCCAACTGATCGTGCAGTATTCGCCCTGTGTAGGCAGGTTGATCTGCTTGTAAGCCACACGCGGCACAAACAGGTTCTCCATGTCGTAGGCCACAGCAGCCTCGTCGCTGAGCGCATTCATCTCGGTGACGGTCTCGATCAGTGCCGCACGTTCCGACTCCGTGAGTGCCTTGTTATACACGCGCAGTTCCTTGTAGAGGGCATTGCGGAGGTAGGCATCGCCGTTGTACGGACTACGACCCAGGTAGTTGTTCACGAGGTCGTTCGAGATGCCCGAAGGAAAGAGCGTCATGCTGGTGTTCTGCGCCTTCTGAACGTTGTTCACATAGACCGTACCCGTAGCCCCATCCTGCACATAGGTCACATTGACCCACTTGCCCTTGGGGAGAGACTGGGCAGGGTTGACGCTCTGCTCCTGTGTATAGGTGCGGTTGGTGATGGCATAGCGCATCTCCTTCGCATTGAGGAACAGGTAGCCACGGCTCGAACTATACGAGAAGCACCAGATGAAGTTGCCGTTGCCGCCGATGTCGGTCGTCGTCGGCACCATCAGATCAACTGAGATGCTGAACGTCGAGCCCAGTCCCTTCACCATCGAACCGAACTGCGAACTGAGGTTGAACCAACCGTTCGACCCGCCCAGGTCGAGCACGTTGTACGATGCACCGCCTGGCGAGGTCCATGTGGTGAGTGCTGCTCCGCTTTCGAGCGAACCTGTGTACTGATTCTGTGTGTCGCGCACCGACGTGAAGTCGAAGACGACGGGGAATGTCTGCGCCTGCATCCCCACACAGAACACGAGGGCGAGGCATAGTGACGAAAGTCTGTTTTTGTTCATATCAATCTTTGTGTCAACTGAAAGAAAATACGAGAAAAAGGGATGAATTATTGTGCTGCAAAACCTGTTTTTTTCTTCAGTAACAGAATTTTATCATCACATCACGCCATTTCTTCCAGTAAAAACCATTTGTCTTTATACGCTCATAGTGCGCAGGGGCACACAGAAAATATGCCCCTACAAGCACTTGGAGTTTTAACGCTAAGCACTTGGAGTTTTAACGCTAAGCACTTGGAGAATTTACGCCAAGCGCTTAGCGTATTTTCTCCAAGCGCTCAAACGCTTATTTCAGCAACACCTTCTTGCCGCCTACGATATAGAGTCCGCGCGACGGGCGTGACACGCGACGGCCGCTGAGGTCGTAAACTGGACCTTGTACTTGGTCAATAGTACTTATCTCAATGCCTGTCGGCAGTTCATCTGCACCGTTCCATCCCAACGTCTTCACCTCAGGATTGGTCACCTTGAAGAAGGCGCGGAAGCCTTTCATCTTCGTAGCGCCCGGCGACTGATACAAGGTGTTCTCCTTGAGATAATAGTCGGTGCCGCCCGTGTTGTCAAGCACGGTAGGATAAGCATAGACGCCCTGGAAGATGACGTCGTCGGTGACAGTCGAAGGATTGGCCTGAGGATTGTAGTTGACGCCGCTGATGAAGAAGTTGTCGCTGACCGTGGCATTCTTGATGATGTAAGGTGTGTTGGCCATGATGTTGGTCACTTCGTCGAAGTACATATCGACCTTGTCGCCAGTACGTTCGGTCGATTCGAGCATCTTCAGCACAACATTGTCACCAAACACGTCCTTCACCTGTGCGGGCGTCAACGAGAAGGGCAGACAGAGCGTGTTCCACTCGCCATCCTTGATGGTACGGGCCAATTGGACATTGACGTTGGAACTACGCACGATGGGCAGTTCGGCAGCCATCTCGTCGAGCGTGATGAGGTTACCGAGGTAATAGAGCGAGAAGTCGCCAAAGAACGACCAGTCGGCTTCGACAAGAACATCCTTGAGCACACCGACAGTCAAGTCGCCGCCTTCGCTGTAGGAGAGCGTCACGGTGTTCATACCGTCCTTTGGTACATAGCGCTCGCGGACGTCGATGGCTTCGCTGGCAGCCTGCATGTTGTCGGGCACAGGATTGCCACCGTAGGTCTGCGACGACCAGTTGCCCCACTCGTGGACAGACGAAGGATCGTCGCTGATGGCCATGACATCGGCTGTCACCGTGCCGTCCTCGTCGATGATGTAAATCTTTGCATTGCGCAGCAGCGGACCGTTGTTGTAAGCCGTGTAGTTCTCGGGCTGTCCGCCGTAGCGGTAGAAACCGCGCGTCTCGAAGCGATACGTTCCGGCCGGCATTCCGTAGAGCACTTGGTAGAGGTTGAAGTTGGTGTTGAAGAACTCTGCGCTGCTATAACCCATGCCTGGATTGGGCGTTGTGGTCCAGTCGGCATAACTGTCGCCGTCGAAGTTCGGATTGTCGAGCACAAGGCTGGTGACGTTCACGGCACGGGTCTCGCGAGCCTGCTCGACAGCGTCGGCCATGACGTAGCGGTTGGCAATGCGCTTGGTCTCGATGACGGCTTCAGGGATTGCCGTGTCAAGGTATTCGCCAGCGAGGTAGTCGGCCTCGATGGCACCGAGTTCGCTGTTGAACGTGGAGAGCGCGTCAGTGGCAACGACTTGCGGATGGGCCGTGGCTTTGGCCTCAGCAGCGTCCATCGCAGCCTTCAACTGAGCATAAACATTGGCCGAGTTCTGCGCATTGGTCACCACCGTGCCGCTGAAGTTGTCGAGCGCCGTAATCCAGGCATCAGCAACCGCCTTTGTCGCCGTCCCTGCGGTCACAGCACTTGTGTAGGCCGTGAGCGACGACGTCACGGCTGTGACAGCCTGCTGCAGCGCCGCCTTCACATCCTTGTTCATCGGAAGGTTGAGCAGTGCCTCGGCATTGCCGATGATGCCGTAGGTGATGTCCTCCAAGCCTTCTGCAAACTCCTCCGCCGTGCCTTGATAGACAATCCGCACGTTGTCGATGGCGAGGTTGGTGGCAGAAGACGAAGAAGTGGTGCGATAGCCAAACTGAAGTTGATAGTTAGTACCGACAGTACCCGTAACTTCTTTAAGTGTGCCTGTGGTATTATTGGCAGACGTAATGGTAACCTTTGTAGTGTTAACAAATAACTCTTGAGTTGACCTTGCACTTCCGAACCAGCCTGGATTATAGTATGCATAAGTATAAGACGTCATCTTATAACTTCCTTCTGGCAGATACTTGAGCGTCTTACTCAGTTCGCTTGTCCCGGCAGAAGTGGTGCGACAGAAAGGTGCCGTCATATTGGTGGCCGTGCCGTTGTAGGTTGCCCAAGTTCCTGTATGCACATCCCAGTTGTCCACATCATCCGCAATGGCAGGCAGACGCTCGGTGGTGATGTCGTAGCCCGAAGAGGTGTTGTCGGTGATGTTGGCAAGGGCTGCCACCTCGGCGGCAGAGAGTTCGTAGTTGTAGAGGCGAATGTCGCTGAGCATTCCGTTGAAGGCCGGGTAGGCATCGAACATGGAGCGGCCGAGGTAGCAGAGCGTAGGTGCCACGTCGTCGGGGCGCAGCGTGATGTCCGTCGCCGTAGCATTGAGCGTACCGTTGATGTAAATCTTCACGGCACTCGGTCCGATAGTGACAGCGATGTGCTTCCAAGTGTTGGTGCCTAAAGTCGTCGTGGCATTCAGTCCCTGTGTCGTACCATTCGCCTTAATCTCAAAGCGCAGGTTGCTGCCGTTGGTTGGCGTGAGGAAAAGGTAGGAATCCTCACCATTGCCAAAGTCGAAGATGCGCTGCCAAGCGGTCGTGCCGCTGCCTCGTGCCCATGTGGCAAAGGTCATTTCGGGGAAACTGCCCACATAGTACGGCAGTTCGAGATAACCTGTGGAGCCGTTGAACTGGATGGCAGCATGGGTGCCGTTGGTAGTGAAACTGGTGCCGGCAGGACTGGCCACAGCATTGAACTTGTTGATGGAAGCATCGTTGAGGTTGTTGCCATTCCATCGTGCCACCATGGCGGGTTCGCTGGTCGTTGCAGCGGTTGCCTCTTCACTGGGCTGGCTGAGGTTGTACGACTTGTCGAGCGCACGGATTCGGTAGCGCAGCGTCTGGCCCTTCAGACATGTATTGTCGACGAACGACGTGCCGTTGACCTTACGTCCGATACATTCCCAGAGACTGTTGGCCGTGTTATAGCGATAGACCATGTAGCGATAGATGTCGGCATCGGCGTTGGCCGTCCATGTGAGTTTCACGCTGCCGCTCTGTCCCGTTGCCGTCAGACCTTGAGGAACACTTGGCGCCGTCTGGTCAACTGCATGGTCGGCCGGGATGAACTTCCACAGTTGGCAGTCATTGCCGTTGTAGGTCCATTGCTGGACGTTTCCGCCATTTGAGGTGCTTGCTCCTGACACCTCAAGATACAAACCCGTCAGATGGTTGGTGATGGTGTAGTAGCCGTCGGAAATATGCGTCAGATGCCAGTATTGCCAGTCGTTCGGATCGGCCGTGTCATTATCACTCCATGCACTGACATTGGCACCGGCGTCCATATTCCAGGCCTGTGCATCGAGGTAGAGGTTCATGGTCTCGGTGTTGGCGTTCTTGATGGAGACATACGAGAAGTCGGAGTGAGAACTCGGTGCCGGAGTGACCAGCCAAGACTGGTTCGACACACCGCCGTCGGCCCATTGATAGACGTTGCCACGCACGGAGGCATTGCCATTGGTAAGCGACAGCACCTTGCCCGAAGCCTTGTTGACAATCTTATAGCGGCCATTGATGGGCTCGATGGGCACATCTTCACCAAAGTCGATGTTAATCATACGCTCGGTGTTGGTCTGACCGTTCTGATAACCACTACCACCTGGCATGTTCTGCGTAAAGTCATAGAAAGGACCTTCGCCGTCATAGTAGGCGAGACGTCCATGGGAGACAAAGGTGAAGGCTGTGGACAAAGCCTGACGCTCGGACGAACCGATGAAGGCCTTGGCACGGTTGATCTGGTTCTTGTACTTGTTCACCGTCGCCACCATCCATTCGCTCGGACGCTCTTTGTAGGCAAGTTGCACACCGTCCTGCAGCACGTTGGTATATTCACCGCGGGTAACACCGTTGTAGCCCCACCACGTACCGGCTTCACCGCCGTAGTAGGCACACACCATGGCCTCCATGACATTGTGCATCTCGTCGGCAATGAGGCGTTTGCCGTCGTTCTTTGCCGTCTGCCAAAAACCAGTATATTGGGCAAAAGTATTGCCCGCCAACTGGTGGGTGTTGGCAAAGTTGATATTGTTCTTTACCGTGGAGTACCAGTTGCCGGCCTGTGTCGAGTTCAGCGTGCTGGGGCCATAGACCTTGCCGGCAAGAACAGAACGCCCCTGCATGATGGCAGCCACAGCACTATAGTTGGAGGCATTGCCCGAATAGGTCGTCTCGAAGTCGGGCTCGTTGAACGGAGCCACAGCCAGAATCGTGTAACCCTTGCTTTGGACATATTGGGCAGCACGCTCGATGTCATCGACATAGTTGGTGCGCTGCTCTGTGCTCCACGTTGGAGTTCCACCAGCATTGCCCTGTTGGTTACCTTCGTTGCCAATGCCACTGAGCAGGAGAACTTTCACCTCGCTCGGACTGCCAATCCAGCGGATGTTGTCCAGTTCAGCGTTCAGTTCAGATATCTGGGTACTGGACAAGGCTGTATAACTGGCCGACCAACGGCCCGTGAAACCGACACGCGCCACGGTGATGCCGCTGGTGCCGATGTAGTTCGAACCGCTGTAGTTGCGCATCTGGAGCCCGAAGAAGTCCCAGCGCCAACCGCCTTGACCGCATTTGAATTCATACTCTGTGCCTGTGTCGCCCAAGTTGTAAGGGACCCTCACAGCCCACGTGCCAGCCTTCATGGCACTGCTGGACGTCGTGGCTTGCTGTGCGCTTGCAAAGATTGGCATCATCGCCAACAAAACAAGCAGTAATTTCTTAACTTTCATAAGTGTTCATGTTGTTAGAAGTTAGCATTTGTGTTTGTTTTTTTGTGGCAAAACCCCTATTATGCATTCATCATAATGCATTATGAATTATGCATTTTACCACAAGTTCCCCCAGCCGTCGCCATCGGATAAGTCACGTTTTTTTGACGAAGGGTCATCGCTGTCGCTGCCTTCGCCGCCGTCGTGAATGCCTTCGTCAGGGGCAGACAGGGTCTGCAGATAGCAGCCAAGGCACAAAAGCATTCTTTCGGCCTCGGGAATGAGATACGCTTTTTTCTTCATTTGTTGTTAATTTTAAATGGTAATTGATAATTATGGAATGTCATTTATTGAAAGTCAAGAGCATTCTTTAACCTTTAACCTCAAACCTTCATCGAATCAGCACACGCTCACCACCCACGATGTAGATGCCGCGTGGCAGTCCTGTAAGTGTCGTGGCCTGACGGCGCACAAGTTGGCCGCCTGGGGTATAGATGTCGGCAGGCAAGAGCACGATAGAGCCGTCGAGGGTCTCGATGGCTGTCGCCTCACCGTCGGGTTCGTAGGCCATCGACTTGACAGACGAACCCTGGGGCGTGTGGAAGTAGGCACGGAATCCCTTTATCTTCGTCGTGCCTGGTGAATGCTTAATTTCGTTGCCAAGGATGTAGTAGTCGTCGCCATCGGTATTAGAAAGCACTGTCGGATAAACGTAGTTGCCGCGGAAGATGACACCGTCATGCTCGTCGTCAAGGTCGGTCGACGGGGTCACATTAATACCGTTGATGGTGAAGTTCTGCTTTGCCGTACTGGTCTGAAGAATGTAGGGCACATTGGCCTGCAGCGTGCTGACCTCTTCGAAACGGAGGATGGTCACGTCGCCAGTAGGTGTGGCGCTCTTCAGACGTTTCACGACAACGTCGCTGCCGAACTGAGCACGCAGTTGCTCACTGCTGAGGTCGAAAGGCAAGCAGATAGTGTTCCAACCCTCACCCTTGATGTCGCGTACTAGACGCACGTTGACATCGTCCATCGCCACAGGAGCCGTCGCACTGGTTTCGCTGAGTTCGAGAGTGTTGCCGAGGTAGTAAATCTTGAAGTGGGCGAAGATGGTCCAGTCGTACTGGATAAGTTCGCGTTTCATGCCACCGAGGGTGAGTGCTGCATGACTGCCTGTGTTGACAAATCGGGCTGTCACGCGGTTGTAGTCATCGGTCGGCTGATACATGCCGAAAGTGTCGAAGGCGTTGGCTGCCGACTCCATGGTGTCAGGAACACGGCGGTTGGTGCTGGCGTTGTAGGTGTACCAGTTGCCCACCTGTCCCGTGATGGCACGGTCGATGTTGAGCGTGATCGGGGCGATGTTGGCATAGGTCGATTCGCCGTTGGCATCCTGAATGAAGAGTTTGCTGTTGTGGACGAGCGTGTTGCCTTCGTAGGCGGACTTGTGCTCGGGTTGTCCTCCTTCGCGATAGAAAGCCTGTGTCTCGACGCGATAGAAGCCTGAAGGCATGCCGTAGAGCGTTTGCGACAGTCCGAAGTTCTTGTTGTAAATCTCAAAGCATCCGTAACTGACAGCACCGCTGTAGCCTCCGTCACCTGTTCCGCTAACGAACCAGCCGTCGGCATTGGTGTCGAACGAAGCGTTCTCAAGGATGAAGGCGGTGACATCGACAGGATTGGACTGGCTGGCTGTTCCAGCAGCCACAATGTCGGACATGAGGTAGCGGTTGGTAAGTTCCTTCACGTCGATGACGGCACCGTCGATTTCATCGTTGGTGTAGGTGCCGTTGAGGTAGTTGTCGTTGACTGTTGCCCAATCAGCATTGTAGGCCGATAGCCCTGCAGTGCGTTGATAAGTCGTCTTCTTGGTTTGCGACCAAGTAAGTGATGAACCCAGACGGGCATAGATGTCGGCCGACGTGCGTGCCACGGCAATGGCGGCCTCCAAGGTTTCCAAGTCGTCGAACAGGGCATCGCCGTTATTGTTGGCAAAGTCGGTCTCGCACTGTGTCTTGGCCGCGAGCATGTCCTCCTTCGCCACATGATACATGGGTGCGTCGAATACCTCAGCCAGCAGATCGTTCATGTATTCCTGCAGGGCTACTGCAGATTTTCCTTTGTATTCGAGCCGGAAATTGTCGAAGAGGGTCCAGTAGGCACCTCCGTTCTTGGTCGATTTCACGCCGACCTTCACCGTCGTACCGTCTTCGCGGACGAGGAACGAAAGTTCGTTCTCATAGAGACCCTGTGAGAAATAGACGTTGGCGGTATGCATGTCGTTGGGAACATACTTACCTGTGCGTGTATTGCGGTATTCGCTGCATCCCGACTGGGAAGAGGCGAGTCCGTCGTCCATGACGCTGCGCAGTTTCTTTTCCTTCGTACCCACATAAAGATAGCCCTCAATGTTAGTGTCGGGTGCAGAGGCATAGGCGGTCTGTGCGTCTGCATTGCTGCCAGGACGCTGGAAACCTTGCACCTTCATCGTGTAGACACCTGCAGAGAGATTGGTCAACTGGCGGTGGAAGTCGAAGGGAGCAGCATTGTAATATTCCTTGGTCGAGAAGGCGGTCGTAGGCGTAATGTTGTGCGTCCAGCGGTCGTCGTCGCTATAATAAGTGAGCACGTTGTTGCCTTGTGCCTGCAAAGTCAGGTTTTCCAGACGGGCGATGACGGCACTGTAGTCGGTCACGGTCGATGCCGCAGCATCGCGTACGGCTTGTGCCTCGGCGACGGCAGCAGTGATGGCTTCCTGCACAGCCGTCGTGGCACCGCTCTTGGCATTGTTCGCTGCTGTGACGGCTGCGTTGATTTGACTCTTGAAGATGGCCGTCGTACCACCATTGTAGGTCAGTTTCACATTGTCGAAACCGACCCAGTTGTCGCGGGTAAAGTCGGTCTTGAAACCGATGGTCAGCGTGTTGTCACTGACCAAAGTGGTGACAGTCTTGTGCTCTGGCGCACCGTTGCCTGTGGTGAACTCCACATGGTTGGCACGATAGCCCTTGGCGTAAAGATAGGCACCTTTCTGGTCATTGGTGTAGAGCATCGACGAGTTCTGGTTGCAGGCAAGCACATCGGCTTCGAGCACGTAGATGCCATTAGGAATGCCCGTAAAGGTCTGGCGTGCGTAGGAGTCGGCCAGCGTGCTGGGGTTGCCACTGTCCTGCCAGCGTTCCAGGAAACCACTGAATTGGGCGGTGCCATTCGTATAGGACGCACCCTGATACTGCCAGGCAGCCTGTGAGGCGTTCCAGCAGTCCCAACCTGCCATCGAGGAACACGTGGGGTTGGTAACGACGATGTTAGTCAAATCGACGTTGGTGCTGCTTTCGCTGATGTTCGCCATCACGGCCTGCTCTACTATGTTCGAATACTTCGTCGTCGAACCGTCATAGGCGACCTGCTTGATGCGGAACTGATAGGTGCCTTCGGACGATAGCGTATAGGTGAAAGAATAGTTCTGGCACTGGTCTTCATTGACTGTGACAGTGCCTACATCCGACCACGAAGAACCGCCGTTGTTGCTCATCTGCACGGTCAGCGTATTCGTTAAGTCCCAGTTGGGGTCGGAGAAGATGAGCGTCACCTTCTTGGTGGCAAACTCATACTGCTTCGACAGGTTGCCGATGGATTCATAGACGGGTTTGGTGAATGTCTCGGTATAGTTCTTATTATAGGCCAGCCCCATGTCGAGGTCGCGGTAGTAGGCACCAATCTGCGTCACACTGCCGTTCAGCCAGAAGGCGCGGCAATCCTCGACTGCATTATAGACGGCGACACGCTCGAGATAAGGCAAGTCGCGAAGTCCGTCGAGGATAGGCTTCATGTGGTTATACTCAATCTGCTGGTTGGCTGCCGAACCGGTTCTGTCTGTACCAGGCCAACCCGTCCAGTTGGCACCATAGTTCATCTCGGTAATCCAGATGGGGCGGTGGTATTGGTTATAGACCTCGTCGAGCCACGTCTTCCACTGCGCCCAGTCGTTGTACCAGTAGCAGTGCAGGGCGATGAAGTCACAGCGCCAGCCACGGTCCTCGATTCCCTGCATGAATTGGCTGAGAAGGGCATTCCAGTGGCTGGAAAGTGCAGGCGAACCGAGTCGCTTACCCGTCTGCATCAGTTTGGTCCAGTCCTGGTCAAGGATTTCGGTGGCCGAGCGGGCGTATTTTGCCTCGTTCTGGTCGTTCATGTTGTCGGGTTCGTTCTGTCCGAGGATATGGGTGGCAGAGTTGTCGTCACATTCCTGTGCCGAAGGCCACCACCGCTGACGCAGCATCGTGACATACTCACAGTCGTTGGCCGACGTTCCGCCAGCGTCCCAGTTGTAGGTCCACGTCGAGTTAAGGGCTTCATTATATTCCTTGCCATTGCCTGCTGTGCCTTTCTTCGAGACATTGTTCCACTGCACGATGCGCAGCCAAGAAACACGTCCGCTGAGTTCGTTGGGCAGGGCCACCGTGAGGTCTTCGTCGGCAGCCACCCAGAGGCGGTTCACGCCGAGACCGTCGGGACGATGCGACATGCTGACCATATAGCCTCGTTTCAGGCGGAAACTCTTGAAACCGTTCTTCATCTGCGCCGACGTCAGGTTGTACTTCGTTCCGACATTATAGTTCGAATACGATGTGCCCGTGTAATTATTGTTGGCATAGACCGTCAATGGCTGGAAGTTATTGCCGTGAGGCATGATGATGGTGCCGTTGTTGTACATCTTCACTTGGCAGTTGGTCCCGTTGACCGCCGCAGCACCATTGATTTTGACATGGCTCAGATAGCCGAGGGCAGCAGTAGGCCGCACCTTGTCAAAAATGACAACGGCATCGGCGTTGGTGATATTCACACTGCCCGATGTCGCAAACGGTGTCGTCGAGGTGATATGATAGTCCCAAGCCGACGAAATAGTAACGGTCGATGTAACCTGGCTCACAGTTTGTTGCGTGTTGGCTGCCTGTCCAGCAAGGACTGCCGACAGTACCAGCAACAACAGCAAATACTTCACTTTGTGCATGTTTTTTAAAGATGTCAGTTAGTTAGGTGATTGAAAAAACAATATCAGATGGGGACAAAGATAGGGAAAAATATTAGAAACCGACACACAATCATGTAAAAAAATGAGTTTTTGTTATAAAAAAGGTTCGCGTGCGCGAAAAATCAGACAATCAAGGTGCGGGAAAAGATTAAACCATCCCATGTGGAGCGCTGCCTGTAACTCCTCCCCGGAAAGGGGAGGTGCCTTGAAAAGGCGGAGGGGTCACTATCTTCAATCTGAGCCATGAATTATAAAGCCAAGGATTTTTGTCAGTGACCCCTCCGCCCCGTTGGGGCACCTCCCCTTTCCGGGGAGGAGTTATTATCAACACACCACTTTAGCAGGCCAAAAACTATTGCTATTATTTCATGGCAAAACACGCAAAAAATTGCACCGCAGTGCAAATTTATTTCGACTGCGGTGCGCCTATAGTTACACCGCAGTGCGTTTTCAGTTGCACTGCGGTGTAAATTTTGTGGTATTTTACTGGATCGGCAGATGGTTACCAAAGCCCTTTTGACCATGGGTCGTCAGCATCTGTAGTTTGCTGGTCTCGTCCTTTGGCGTCGCTCCACCCTCCATGAGGGTCGGTGCCGACGGGGAAACTGATGTTCTCAAAGAACATACCTCGGGCTTCCACAGTCGTTTTATGGACTGCGGGAACGATATATTTGGGCTTCATGCGACTAAATTATTTGATTAGGATTTTGCGGTTGTTTTGGATGTAGAAACCTTGCGTAGGCTGACTAACCTGGCGCCCCGTAAGGTCATAAATCGTACTTTGTACCTGATTCTTTGTACTTATAGCCTCTATTCCGGTCGGTTCCTCTTCCCACTCAGCACGCACGGCCTTCACATCGTCCGTGCCGCTGTAGTGGATATAGGCGCGCAGACCGTTGGTCTTGGCATCCTCGGCGCCAAGCCAGATGGTGCCGTCCTGCAGGAAATACTCGTTCCAAAGACTCTTGGCGGGTGTGAAGTTGCTGACCATGGACCAGTCGGCGCTTTCGGGGGCAACGTATGTCTGCGACTGCTCGGCTGCAACGGTCACGTCGCTGAACGAGGGCGTGTAGGTGTTCTCGGCCGCATAAAGGAAATAGGGTTGGTTGGCCTCGATGACATCGCTCGGCGCAAAGTGAAGGATGACGGTGCCGTCGGAAGCAGTCGATGCCGACTGAATCTGGGCCACGTAACTGCCCTCGCCTCCCACGGCTGCTGGTGTCGTGCTGAAAGGAAGACTGAGCGAGTTCCAACCTTGCTTGAAATTGCGTGTCAGCGTCACGGTCTTGTACTCGACGTCGGGTTCATAGTCATTTTCAGAGACATCGCTGAGCGAAAGTGTCAGACCACCCAGATACTGCAGGCGAAAATGGGTCAGGTCCACCCAAGTACCTTGATCGTACTTACCGACCTCGTCTTTCACGCCAATGGTAAGGGGTTCTTTGCCGTAGTAGTCAAACTGCAACTCATTGGGATAAAAGCCTTTGGCGAAATAGGCAAACGGGGCCTCGGTGCTGTACCACTCGGGCATATAATACGTCGTGCCGTCGATGGTGTAGGCACGTTCCGAATCGCTCACACGCTCGGTGGTCGCGCCATTGTGCATTTGCTGGATGGGCGTCGAGGCGTCATTGGCATAGAGGTAGGCATTGACGGTCGTGTGGTCGTTGTCGTCGCCATTGCTGTAGTAGCCATCGACGGTGAGACTGTAACGACCTGCAGGCAGACCTTCGAGGGTCTGGCAAAGGTCGAACGTGCCAGGCGTCTTGTCAATCAGACGAAAAAGTCCTTGGTAGGCGGCATTTTCAACATGCGACTTGAGTGTGCCATTGTCATACACAAAGTCGTTCCAACCCGCATTGTAGTCATGGTAGAAGTCGGGGTTGACAATCATGAACGAGGCGTTGCCGCCGTTATATGTCTTGAGAGCAGCCAGGCGGTCACTCTTCTTCACCAGTTGCCACTTGGCATTGTTGGGCGTGCCGTCGCTTTGCAGCCATACAATCGTGGGATAAGTGGGGTCGTAGGCGAGATATTTGTTGCCATTGCCTGGGAACTGGATGGAATAGACGTTGTCAACGCCTGGCACGTTGGTCAGCGTAAACTTCAACGATTCTTTGCTGCTCGTGCTGTTCAGGTAGTACTGGGCATCGATGCCGCTGGGCAAGGCAACGCTGCTGCGAGGACTGACATTAAGCCAGCCGTAGTAGGTGTTCGAACCGATGGTGGCGGTTTTCAGCACGAAGTTGCTGCCGTTGGCCTCGAGCGTGAACTCCAGACCGACGTCGTCAAGTCCCATCTGCGTGCCATACGAGCCATAACCGATGTTCACAAAACGGTGCTGACCGATATTATACAGGTAATAGGTCTCGCCAGCCACGGGGGCATTACCCTCAAACTCGCTGAATGTGCCAGTGGCCTTTACCATTTCCATCGCCTCACGCAGTTCTGTAATCAGGTCGGCAAAAGCAACAGGGTCTTGCAGGGTCTCGATGATGGTTGCCTGTGCCAAAATCACCGAATTCAACGAGGTTTTTGCGCTCTCTTCATAGCGATTATCAACGTCGTCAACGAGGGCTTGGGCTTCGGCCTTCACGGCATCATACTGTGCCTTCGCCTCAGCCAGACGCTGTGCCAAGGCTGCTGCCTCGGCAGCCTCGCCTTCGACATCCTCGCCAAGGCGATATAGTTGGAAATCGGTCACAGCAAACCAACCCGACTGACCGCCGTTCGACGTCGAACAATAACCAATGCGCAGGTTCTGACCTTCCTCGATGGTGATGCGACCTGTCGTCTGCAATTCCCACGAAAGAGCATCCCAGGCGTCATTCGTCTTAACGGGCGAAACGGCCTTGTTTTCAGAGGCTTCCATATCGTCGTCATAACCGATGATATAGGCATGCTGGTCGGTGATAAGTCCTTCGCCACACACGCTGCGACAGGTCAGCCAATAGGTACCTGCAGGCAGATTGAGCAGATCCTGATGGACATCCATCGAGGTGAAGTTGGTCGAAAAACTGTTGTAAGCGCGTTGTTCCAGAACATTCATCGCACTGGCATCAACACTGCCGACGTTCTCTTTCGTCCAACCAGATGTGCTGGCAAACGTCGGATTTTGGATAAGGCCGGTGCAGTTGGTGACCTCTTCAGTCGTTTCGACCAAACCTTCATTCTCCGCCATTTCATCGATAGTTTCAGCCTCTCCGATGACGAAAGTATTGTAGGATTTGGCGGGCACACATACACTCATGTATTTGTCATCGACCGAGAACGTCAACGTGCGCTCGCCACCACTCTCATTGCCTACAACTACCACAATCGTTCCGTCGGGCTGCTGGGCTGCAAGGACGAGTGGCTGGTTGCTACTCTTCTTCAGAATTTTCGTGCCGTTTCCGATGAAGTGGCTGTAGTGCTTGTAAGCGTAAAACTCAGGCGTGTAGTAGGCCACACCTTTGTTGATATCGAGGTGCAGCAGACCGTTCTGCCACCAGTTCATGAACGGACCACGACCATTACCGCCGAGGATGCTGTTCCAGTTGGTGTAGGTCACGCAACCGTTGTTCAGATAGTGATGTATCAACTCAAACGTATGCGCGCCTGCACCCCAGTCGAACGTTCCGTTGCCGCACTCGCTCTCCGTCTGGATGAATTCGAGGTCGGGGTAGCGGCTACGCAGCGTGCCGATGGCGTCGCGGCCTTCCCACTGGAAACCGATTCCATCGAAGAGTTCGCTCAGTTTTTTTCCGTTGAAATCGGGGTTTTCGTGCTTTGAGCGGTAGTTCAGAATGACTTCATAAACGTCATCGACATGGTTCGTATTCATCGTACCAAGCCACACCTTCACACCGGGATGATGCTCACGCATGTAGGGAATCAAATAGTCGGCGTTGAAGATGGCCGTGCTCGTTGCCTCCCACGAAGTGTTGGGGTAATAGTTGCAGGTGTAGGCCTCGTTCTGGTAACACATTCCTGTGATGGGAATACCCTCTTCGCCGTAGGCCGTGATGAACTTGCTGAAGTAGAGGGCATGGGCACGAAGATAGTCAGGCTCCATGATGAACTGCGTCGAGGTGTACGACGGATAGGTCGTATCAAGACCGTTGCCATAGCCGGCACGGTTCGAATAGTGGTGACTCTTCTTCATCCATTGTGGCGGACTCCAGGGCGAGCACCAGAATGTCATGTTGGGGTTTTGCTCCTGCGCTTTCTTAATAAAAGGTATAATGTGACGCTTGTCGCGCTCGATGGTGAAATGCTCCATGTTGAAGTCGGTTTCACCTTCTGGCATCTCATCGCACGAATACCATGATTCATCCAAATTGATGGGTTCGTTACGCTGATGGAATACCGCAGGGTCGTAGAAATTTTCGGGACCTGCATAATCGCTGGCACCGACAGGAATTCGTCCCAGTGCGAAACGCAAGTCACCGTTCGGTGAGAACATGCGCTGATAATATTCAGCCTGAGCCTCAGGCGTCAGACGCTGAAGTGCATACCAGTCCAGTTCGTTGAAGCATGTGCCCCACGCCTGGAACGTACTCATAACGTCACTCGTTGAGAACATCGCTTGCGGTTTCCCGACAACCGTTGTCTTCACTTCTGCACGTTTCACGGTCCACGCCTCTTTCTGCGTCGAGGTGAACTGCAAGGCTTTCAACTGTCCTTGAGCTTGTGCTGCCGTTCCCGACAAAAACAACAGCGCACCAAGGCACAAACCATTCAAGAAATTTTTCTTTTTCATACTATAATAAAATAAAAATGCCATCGAAAGGATTTCGACGGCAAAGTTACAGCGATTGCTATGTATCAATGAGTTATAGCGTAACGAAGAAGTGCCCTAAATGTAACAAAAACAAAAAGTGTTACATTTAGGACACTTGTTAACTGCGAAAGTCTTTGGGCAGCACACCATACTTTTCCTTAAAGCAACGGGTAAAATAACGAGGTGTTCCGAACCCTGTTCTGTCACTTACTTCAGACACCGACAACTGAGTCGTGAGCAACAATTCGGCTGCTGATTCAAGGCGGACCGTGCGGATAAATTCGTTAGGAGTAACACCTGTCGTCGACTGCAAACGACGGTACAAATTCATGCGGCTCATGAACATGCTGGCACTGAGTTCGACAACACCGAAATCAGTATTGTCCAAATGTTCCTTCACTTTCTGGCGCACCTGTTCGACGAACTCAGCATTGGCCTCTGCCTTGGTCTGCTGTTTTGAGCGAAGTTTCTCCAAATGTTCTTTTGACGAGAATGCCAAAGAAAGGCGACGCGGCATGAGCATCTTGGAAACCTTGGCCAAACGCATACGATAGCGCAAGACCACAAAAAGGAGCAAAGGCAGCACAATTAACAAAAGCGTCCAACGCACCCAAGGCATGCGCCACCAGTCGTCCAGCTGGCGAACGGTCAGACAGCGTGTTCCTTCAGTCCAACGTCCATATTCATCGGTTGCACGTACTTCAAGGTCATAATCCCCAGGATCGAGCGAGCGAAGATAAATGCGATTCTGACCTGGTTCCAAATCGGTCCATTCCTCACTCGAAGACAATCGGTAGGAAAGACGCAGTTGGGAAGCATGTAAAGGGTCGAAGGTAGAAACGCACAACACAGCCTCGCGCGTACCTTTAGGTATCTCCATCTCATCGGAACCACAAAAATACTCGGTTCCATCGAGGAAATAGGATGTTACACGGGGACGTACATCAGCATTCGCAGTTTCGAGTTGTCCGGAAGGAGCAATTACGCAAAAAGCGCCGATTCCACCGAGCAAAATACTGTCTCCATCCACTTGTAGCGTATGGAAATAATCCATATCCACATCCTTGTCAGTATTACGGATTACACGGCTTGCCTCGTTGGCGGGGTTGAACTCTTTCAGATATTGGTCGGAGAGAATCCAAAGATGACCACGAGCATCGACGATGAGGTCCTTTACCGAATCACCATTGCCATTTGTGGCATGTTTGGACAACTCTGCTTTGAGAGAAGAAACTTTCTTAGAGGGCTTCACGCAATACACACTGCCGCCTGATGTGGCTACCCATACCGTATTATCAGCCGTAATGGCAACCGAAGTGAAGTCGCCTTCGGTTTGGAGTTCTTTCACATTGCCATCGGTATCGACACAACAGAAGCCTCGTTTAGCAGAGACAAAAAAGGCGATTCCAACGGAAGATTTCACGATTTTGCGCACGGTCCCCGTCTGTTGCGCCAAAACCTTACCATTTCGCGTTTTTTTATCAAAAAGGGCGATTCCATCGGACAATCCGACCCACAGCACTTGGCCGTCGTCGCAGATATAAGTCACATTTGATGTGGCTGTGGCGAACTTCTCATTACGAATGGTCATACCTTCGTGCCAAACACGAAGAATGTCATTACCATGGGCCACCCAAGCCGAGCGTCCGTCTGCGCTGACGACCAAGCATTTGGAGGTGGAGAAAGACGGCGCGATAGTTTGTTCGTTGGAGAAAGAGAGTTCGTTGGTCGCTGCATTATAGAGCGAAAGGTTCGTGCGACCCTGCCAAATCCAGTAGTAGTCGCCGTCGGCATGCAGAATGCGGTCCACCATGACGCGATAGCCCGTCTTGTCCGACATAGGAGTTACAGCATCGCGGCGAATCTGTCCGTCGGCCGAGGTGATGATGAATGTGTGGGGTGAATAACCAGGAACCCAAAGGTTTCCACGGCGGTCAAGAATGGCATTGTCAATGATTTTCTTTCCCTGTGGCAATGAGGCGGCAATGTTGAGGGCACGCAGTGAATCGGCCACCATGCTGTAGGCATAGATATCCTCCATCGTGGTGACCCAGAGGATGTTGCGGTTCTGATCGACCACGACATTGAGAATCTGGCTCTGGAACGTGTCGGCGCCCTCGTCACCCATTGTCTGGAAAAGTCGCTTGAAATCCTTTTGGTAACGCACCACTCCTAAGCCCCAGGTACCAATCCACAAACCGCCACGCACCGTGTCGGCAGCCAAGTAGTTCGCACTCTTGTTGTATGGCCAGTTTAGCGGCTTCAACTCGTGTGCCGTCTCGTCTAGGCGATAGATGTCGTCGTTGACAATGTTCACAAAGAGGCGATGGTCTTTATCTTCGACGAAAGAGGTCGCCCAGGCATCCTTGCGACCAGGTGCTGTCGGATAGGTATAAAGTAACTTCTGTTCGGGTGAAAAATGAAGGATGCTGCCGACCATGGAGACGAGAATTTCTCCGTTGAAACGGCGGAAAATGAATGAAACGCCATTTCCTTCGGTTTCCTTCAGCGGTCGAATTTTATAGTCGCGCTTGTCGAGGATGTAACCGCCTTTGGTCGTACCAAACCAAATGCGCCCCTGATTATCTTCGGCGATGCAAGTGATGTCGTTGCTGGCCAGCACATCAGGATGGTTGCGGTCGCTGCGAAAGACATCAATCTTGTATCCGTCGTCGCGACAGAGTCCCCCACCCTCCGTAGCATACCACATATAGCCCTCGGAGTCCTGCATGATGCGATGCACATTGGCAACGGGCAACTGGCTCTGCGTCGGCAATTTCTCACAACGAAACTCTTGTGCCGCAGCCAGAAGGCCACAGCACCAGAGTATCAGTATGCAAGACCATTGCCTCATGGTTCACTCATTCTTTCCGGCTACGCCAGACATTGACACCAAGCCAGATGCTGCCGAGCAGAAAGATGGTCGCCATGACGTAGGATGTCTGGTCGCGCAGAACGCTCGCCATCCAGATACTCGCTCCCAAGCAACACAGGCAGAACACCAGCGAGATAATCAGTACGATGCGGTTGAGTTTGTTCATTACTTATTCAGTTTTAACCACTTGCTCGCGCTTGGTTTTTTCATCACTTAATCGCAAGTTTGAAGAACTTGCTCACGTTCGACAAAACTCAAGCAAGCTTGGTTTTGTCCTCACTTAATCGCAAGTTTCCACGTGAAGCCGTCCTTGGTGTCCTTCACCTCGAACCCGAGCGCGGCGAGACGGTCGCGAATCAGGTCGCTGGTCGCCCAGTCCTTCGCAGCCTTTGCCTTCATACGCTGTTCGAGCAACATATCGACGACGTGTCCGAAGGCCTCTTCGCGCGCACTGTTATCGGTGGAATTTCCCGATGAATTCGCCTTTTTCAGTCCGAGCAGGTCGAACGCAAACAGTTCGTACACATCGGTCAGAGCCTTCAAAACTTCCGTTGAAATCGACATTTTTTGGTCTGCGACCGAGTTGATGACACGGGCAGCATCGAAGAGATGGCTGATGACGTTCGGTGTGGCGAAATCGTCGTTCATGGCGTCGTAGCACTTCTGGCGGAGTTCGTTCACATAATCGAGTGTGACAGCGGGCAGTTCGGGATGCTGTGGCGCGGTCGCCAACTGACAGAGGGCGTTGTAGGCATCGAGAAGACGTTCCAGACCCTTTTCGGCAGCCTGCAGGGCCTCGTTGCTAAAATCAACCGTCGAACGGTAGTGAGCCTGCAGGATGAAAAAACGGATGGTCATGGGCGAGTAGGCACGTTCCAGTTTCTCGTGTGTGCCAGCGAAGAACTCAGGCAGCGTGATGAAGTTGCCAAGACTCTTGCCCATCTTCTGTCCGTTGATGGTAATCATGTTGTTGTGAATCCAGTAGTGCACCATCTCGTCGCCCTGGCTTGCCACGGCCTGTGCAATTTCGCACTCGTGGTGCGGGAAGACGAGGTCCATGCCACCGCCGTGAATGTCGAAATGGCTGCCGAGATATTTCTTACCCATCGCCGTACATTCGCAGTGCCAGCCAGGGAAGCCGTCGCTCCAAGGGCTCGGCCAGCGCATGATGTGCTCGGGCTGAGCCTTCTTCCAAAGGGCAAAGTCGGCCTGATTGCGCTTTTCGTCGGTTCCAGCCAGTTCGCGGCTGTTATTGATGATGTCGTCGAGGTTGCGTCCGCTCAGCACGCCGTAGTGGTGCTGCTCGTTATACTTCTGGACGTCGAAATAGACAGAACCGTTCGAGACGTAGGCAAAGCCATTGTCCAGAATCTCGCGCACCAGTTCGATCTGCTCGATGATATGGCCTGTGGCATGCGGCTCGATGCTGGGTGGCAGCACGTTCAGCGCAGCCATTGCCTCGTGATAGCGGTTGGTATAGTACTGCGCCACTTCCATCGGCTCGAGTTGCTCCACACGGGCCTTCTTGGCAATCTTGTCCTCACCCTCATCGGCATCGTGCTCCAGATGGCCCACGTCGGTGATGTTGCGGACATAGCGCACCTTGTAGCCCAGATGCTTCAGGTAGCGGAAGACGATGTCGAAGGTGATTGCCGGCCGGGCATGGCCCAGGTGGGCATCGCCATAGACCGTCGGACCGCATACATACATGCCAACAAACGGGGCGTGCAGCGGTTTGAAAAGTTCCTTTCTTCGCGTCAGCGAGTTATAAACCAATAAGTTTTGCTCCATATCTTTCTGTACATTTTATTGCTATGAATGGGCAAAGTTAGCAATAATCTTGCAAAATTCCCCAAAAAGGAGTCGAAAACTTCATTTCGCCCCAAAAACTTTGTCTTTAGGCGTGCTGAGGGTCGTCCCGACAAGGCCTGCAATTCACAAAAAAATGCACTGCGGACGAAATAAATTTGCACTGCGGTACGTCTATAGGCACACCGCAGTGCAAATAAATTTGGACCGCAGTGTAAATTTTGGCGTTTTTTTGCGGATTCAAGACCTATGTTTCACGTCGGTTTAAAAGGGTGTTCAACCATATATATAATGTACGCGTGCGCGTGGGATGCAATATAGCCGTCTTCCTCCTGTAGGGGCATAGCTTGTCTATGTCCGAATCGCTGAAGGGCTTAGACGAGCTAAGCCCCTACAAGCAAAGGCGACATTGAGTGATAGATGAGCAAGGCAACATCTATCATAACCAAGCAGAAAGGCGCAAATGCGGTGTGCATCTGCGCCTTTCTTTCTGTATGTATGGTTGATGATTACCAGAGGCCGTCTTCCCAGCCGTCCTTCTTCATCAGTTCTTCGATTTCTTCACGGCTCTTGGCGTCGCCTTCACCGCTACCGCCACCGATGGGGTCATCGGTCGGGCTCTCGGTCAGCATCAGGCTCTGAATGGACAGCAAGTCCTCATGCCCGATGCGGGGTTGAATGTATTTCTTCATTTCTTTCTACTTTTATGTCCCGCCCCTGCCACGAAGGCAGGAGCGGGAATGATGATTTATACTTTACTTCAGCATGACCTTCTTGCCGTCGATGATGTAGAGACCCTTCGTCGGGTTCTTCACGGCACGGCCGCTCAGGTCGTAAACCTTGCCGGTGAGCAGGTTCAGCTGGCCGTTCTCAACGACTGCGATGCCGGTGGCTTCGTCGTCGTCGATGATGGTCAGGCCCTTGATGCCGTTCTCGCCAGGAGTCCAGCCTTCGAGCGTGATGTAGGTACGTGTGCTGTAGATGAAGGCGTTGCTCTCGTTGTAGACGAGCTTGGCGTTCTGGACGAAGAGGCTGTACAGAGGCACGTTGGTCTCTTCTGCATAGCAGCCGGTCATCGTCAGGCCTTCGCCCGTGTAAACGATTTCACTTGCAGCGGCTGGCACGAGCGTGCGGCCGGGAACGACTACTTCGCCGGCAGCATGGGCGACCGTTGCCTTGACGATGCAAGGTTCGTTGGCTGCAATGCCCTCACGGGTCGAGAACTTCAGGATCTCGTTCTCTGCATCGAATGCGCGAACGACCTTCACAGTCGAACCTTCACCGAAGACTTCTTCAACCTCGGCCTGTGTCATATTGAACGGCAGGATATAGGCGTTGTAGCCCACGTTGATGGAGCGGTCGATGGCTACGTCGCCGGCGCCTTCGGTTGCGGGATCCCATACGTCACTACCAATAGCAAATGCCTGGGCAGGAACCTTGAAGAGTTGTACATAGCCGATACCCATCCAGTTGTAGGTGTTGCCTGCAAGAGGCTTCAGACCCACCTTCACATCCTGTGTAGTTTCGTTGACGAATTCGATGGCCTGTGCTGTCATGACGTTGGAGTCTACGAGCGAGCCCTGCGTGTCGTTAGCGAAGAAATAAACCTGAGGATTTGCTGCACCAGACGCGTAGTTCTGTTCCTTGGCGAAAGCGTAGCAAGACATCTCGAACGTACCTGCGGGCAGGTCCTCAATGCTCGTATAGACATTGAACTTACCGTTGCCCCATGTTGTGTTATTATCAAGATAGTAGTACTCAACGAATACATTGTGTATTCCGTCGGCTGCGTCAGCATCGGCGTTACGCATAACCTGGAAGTTACCGCCTTCCTGTTCTGTGCCCCAACCTGCGGGAGTTACCCACCAATTTCCGCTATAAGGATCAGCAGGATCTTGCAATTCCCAAAAATCTGTAACGTCAGGATTAGTAACCATGAAGGTCAGGTCGAACTTGTTGCCTTCTGTAGGAGTAGCAACGGTTGCGTAATCAATCATGGCAGCCTTGAGGGTAGCGTTCACTGCCTCGGCTGCAGTAGCCGAAGTTGCTGCATTAATGTTGGTCTCGGCATTGCCGATGGCTTCAGCAAGTTCTTGCTTAGCGCTGTCATCGTCGCTTTCAACAACTACGAGAGCGTCGGCATAGTCCTTCAACTCAAGGTAAGCCTTATATTGAGGAATGAATGTCTGAACATCCATGACGACAGCATTCAATGCATAGGTAGCGTCAGCGATTTCTTGAGCAGTAGCAGCAGCGTCAGCGTAAACATCCTGTGCCGTAGTATTAGCACTGTTCAGAGCCGCCATCATTGCTGTTGGAAGTGCTTCGTTCAAGTAAGGAGCAGCACCGTCAATAGCAGCAGCAAGAGCGGTCTTGTCAACAGAGGCAACAACGGTGATGGTCACGTCGAATGCCGGCATCTGGAAGGTGTAGGCACCGTTGCCGAGGTCGGTCGGAGTGATGGTCTGTGTGTTGTTGTCGCCATCTACGTAGGTCACGGTCAGAGTTTCAACTACACAATCTTGGTCAGGAGTAACTGTGAAGTTCACAGGATCGAGTTTCTTGGCAGCAGTAGCGCCTGCAACACCATCAACGGTGACAGCCACCGTAGCGTTCGTGGCACTGGTCACGATGTTGTATGTGGTGTTGTCGGTCGGGATCTTGTACATGTGGATGTTGTTCATACCAATCCAGCGGTAGCAGTTGCCTTCGTGAGCCTTGATACCAATCTGCACTTCCTGAGTGGTGGTGTTGATGAATTCCACTTCCTGATCAGCAAGAGGACCTACAGCAATCTGAGTACCATCGGTTTCGTTGGCAGAGAATGTCATGTTGGCGGTTGTGCCACCTACATTCTGCAGCAGACCTACGCGGCCTGTCATCTTATATGTACCTGCGGGGATGGTTACTTTCTGACAGAGAACGAAGCCCGAAGTCTTTGGGTTGTCCTGCCAGTACTCCATGAAGTGTTCACCACCAGGACCCATTTCGTTGTTGGTCATAGCCTGGAAGTTACCGTCAGTCTGGTCGGTGTACCATCCAGGGATGCCACTCGTCCAAGCTGCGTATGCGCTCAGTTCGGGGTTGACAAGCATGAAGGTGAGGTCGAACTGTGAGCCTGCAGCCGGGTCGGCGTTGGCAATGTAAGTCATAGTTGCCGTGTACAGACTTGTGTAAGCAGCATCGATATCTGCCTTCGTGTTGAGCGTTGGCTCGGTGACGGCAGCAGCATAGGTTGCGTGAGCGTCAGCCACGAGGTCAACATAGCCTACAGCAAGGAGTTGTGTTGCGTAGCCTTTCAGTTCGGTGTACTTGGCGTATGTAGCCTCAGCCTCCTGAGCGTCAGTAATGGCAGACTGCACTGTAGCAATGGCAGACTGGAAATCGGCCACAGTGGGCAGCGAAGCGTATGTGTAGCCTTCGTAGGCATCAGCAGCATTGTAGAGGGTCGTCTGTACGCCTGCAGGCACTACGAGAGTCGTCGACAGGCTCTTGGCATTGGCGACAGCCTGTGCCAATTGCTCTGCATAAGGAATGCGCTCGTCATCAAGAGCCGTGTACTTGGCATTCTTGAACGACAGCCAACTTATATTGCTGCCAGCAGCCACGTTGATTGAAAGAACAAGGTTACCGCTGGCATCGGCTTTGCCAATCGCTGTAAATGTGTCAAAATAGAATTGTGTCGTTCCCACGCGAGCTCCTTGTGTGATGTCAACGGGAGTGCCGTCGCCCACCTGCATGGTGATACTGCCAGCGACCTTTGTCTGATTGTTAGTCTGGCGTACACGTGCCAAAAGTGCGACACTGTAGAGTTGGTCTGGGGTAAGACCCGCAACGGTTGCTTGCAAAGTATTCGCATTAAGCGAATTGTTATCGCCCGTCCAATATTCAAAGAACGGCGTCTTGAAGTTCGAACCGTCGTTGTTGCCTTCGACTGACCATCCATTGATGTAGAGATCTGTGTCGTAGTTTGAGCACTGTGTGCCGCCTATAGTCCAAGCGGGGAGCAGGAGGTCGTCCACTGTGTTAGCAGCCCTATGGCCGGTTTGTTCAAAAGGATCTTCAAGAGCATTAGCTTCTGCTTCGGTAATTGTACCAGCATCGTACTTAGCCTTCCATTGTCCGTAGTAGGACTCAACCAACGCGTCTGTGTAGAAATTGGTAGCATCAACCACTTCCTTCATGTGTTCAAGTTTTGTTCCAACAGACATTTTGATGGATTTCGATGTGTTGGCGGTAATGATGGCGGCCGACAGCGTGTTAATGGCTGCTGTCACTTCAGAAACGAGAGAGAAGGTACTTTCATCAACGATGGCAGCCTGGAGATTAGCCCACGCCTGCGGGAACATCTCATCCTCTGTAAAAGCTTGTGCTTCGCTCACTTTTGCGCGATAGTCCACGAGGTAGTCGTCAAGGCTGTACTTATACAACTTCACGGGACCGAGGATACACCAACCACCGTTGGGGCACGTACCTCTGAAGCCGAGCTCGATGGTCGCATCCTCTGTCAGGTCAAAGTCGAACTCATTGGAGAACTTGCCCTGCGAGAATGCTGTTGCGGCTTTATACAGGTCATTACTTCCTGCATAGCCACTAAGGTCGTTCATCGAGTTAAGAGCAACAACGTTTTTTGTCTGGTTTCCTGCAAAAATCCATGCCATGTTGTTGTTCGTTCCGTCGCCACCCCAACTGTTACGATAGAAAGCATTGACGGCAATGCGATAGTTACCTGCAGGCAACGTCACCGTCTGAGAGAAATTGAACTGAGTACTCCAGTTCCAGAACTCAACCACATTAACAGCACCTTGAGTGTTGTGGGCAGTGAAGCCACCTGTGGTCCAACCAGAAGTACTTGACAAATTCGCATTCGTGAGATACGTATCCGTCACGTCTTCCTGTGCGTTGGCGCTAAGCGACCACGCACCGGTGATGAGTGTCATCACCGCGAAAAGTAGTTTCCTTTTCATTTGTTAGTAATTTGGTTAATAATTATTTGATGTTGTTAAGCAGTTATCGCAAAGTAGTAGTAGCCGCTGGCGTGAAACGGGATGCGGTTTAGGCATCGGGATTCACAATCCAGGCGCAAAGGTACGCACTTTCGCGCACGTATACGCACGAACAATATATAAAATTTGTTAAAATTATTGTTAATTTGACGGATTGACGGTTTTTCGGGGGTGTTGGAGAGCAACAGAGCGGGTGGTTTTGTGGCGAAAAAATTGCACTGCGGACGAAATAAATTTGCACTGCGGTGTGGCTATAGGCGCACCGCAGTCGAAATTTAGTTGGACTGCGGTGCAAATTTTGCGGGTTTATTGGGGGTACGGAAAGACTCGGGAAATAACGGAAAAATAGTCGTTTTAAGGCTTTTTACACGTCAATCTGCGTGAATCTTGACATCAATCTCTTAAAGAAGACATTGTATGGAACTCCTCCCCGGAAAGGGGCAATTGCGCGTTTGCGTTCAAGCAATTGGGCGAA
>R23__coassemble_189_pt1 | contig 44333 bp, 35 predicted proteins | sample R23__metabat2_high_PE_006 | metagenome-assembled genome bin R23
CCTTTGGGCGAGCCGCATCTTCAAGACACGGACCATTGCTGCTGATGCTTGCAAGAATGGGCGTGTGATGATTGACGGTGTGAAGATGAAACCTTCACGCATGGTGAAAGAAGGAGAGGTGATTCAGGTGCGCAAACCGCCTGTCACCTATTCTTTCAAAATCCTTCGTGCCATTCAGAACAGAGTAGGGGCGAAACTCGTTCCCGAGATACTGGAGAACGTCACAACACCCGACCAATACGAATTGCTCGAAATGAACCGTATCGCTGGTTTTGTGAATCGTGCCCGTGGAACAGGACGCCCAACCAAGAAAGAACGTCGTGAACTCGACGATTTCACCATGCCTGCTTTCTTTGGCGACTTTGACTTCGATGATGACGATGATGAGGACGACGATGAATTATGAGGCATGATTTCCATCACGGACAGGCAAAATACAATACACATTTGGTGGTTTCATAAAAAGTTTGTACCTTTGCAAGTTGAAAACCAATTCTTTAGTTTGAATGGACGCTGACTCTTATCCGGCGGAACCGCTGATGGCTGTTCCGAATCTTTTGTATGAAGCCCTTGCCACGTTGGTTCCGCAAGGCAGTTTAACCCTTTTATTGACATATATGTTGCTGGCACTGGTCATATCGTCGATATGCTCATTGTTGGAATCTACCTTACTCTCAACTCCTTTGTCGTTTGTCAACACGCTGGAACAACAAGGCGTGAAAGGTTTTGAGCGACTGAAACGTCTGAAAACCGATATAGACCGACCTATTTCTGCCATTCTGGTAGTCAACACCATTGCCAACACGGTCGGTGCATCGCTTGTAGGTAGTGAGGCTGCGCGCTTATACGATAGCACGGGTGTCGGTATTGTCAGCGGTGCCTTCACTTTCTGTATCCTTGTTTTCAGTGAAATCATTCCGAAGACCATCGGTTCGACCTATTGGCGTCGTCTCGCCATTCCTGCCTCGAGCTTCATTCAGGGCATGATCTACTTGACCTTCCCCATTGTATGGGTATTGGAACAATTGACCCACCGAATTGCTGATTCGAGTGAACAGGTGAGTGTCAGTCGTGAAGATGTTGTAGCCATGGTGACCACAGGTGCCGAAGAAGGTGTACTGGAAAAAGAAGAGAACAAGATGATTCAGAACCTGCTGAAACTTGACGAAATCAAGGCACACGACATCATGACACCTTCGTCGGTAGTCACAATGGCTGAATCATCGCAGACTATCCGCGACTTCTATAACTCTGACGACTTTGCCAAGTTCAGCCGTATTCCCCTCTACGAAGAGGAAAACGACGATTATGTCACCGGCTATGTGCTGAAGCAGGAGATTCTTGAAAAACTCGCAGAGGACCGCTTCAACGTCAAACTTAAGGACCTTGAGCGCCCCATTCTTTCATTCCAGGAAGACGAATCAGTATCGACCATTTGGGAAAAGTTGCTTGAAAAGAAAGAACACATCTGCGTCATCATCGACGAATACGGTTCGATGCGCGGTATTGTCACGCTGGAAGACGTCATCGAAACCATGCTTGGCTTCGAAATAGTCGATGAGAGCGACGAGGTGGTCGATATGCAGCAACTTGCCAAAGAACAGTGGGAAGAGATGCAGAGTCGCCAGAAGAAAATGGAAGTCTAAGCAACGATTAAGAGAGTTGGGTGAAACACTCAACTCTTTTTGTTTCCTTTGTAACCTTATAACTGTCTGAAGCACGACGTCCGATGACCCAGATGATTTCGTCATCGGCACACAACACCATTTGTCTCTCTTTCTCAAACAAGGAGAGTTTGAGGTCTGTGAGCAGGTCGCTTACCAACTTTGTTCCCTTCATTCCAAAGGGACGAAAACGGTCGCCCGTCTTGACTTTACGTACCGTCAGATTCTTTCCTTCCAACTTATCGGCATCGAAATAGGCATGCTTGCCGTCTTTTTCAAACACAAAGTCAGGCGTGTTAGGACTGATAGTGCTGGAAAGCTGAGCGTTGAAAGTAGCGAGATTATCACTTATGACCAGTTGATCACGGTTGACAACGAGGCGGTGAGTCGACGATGTGAAATGCTTTCCTGTAGTATGAATGCTATTGAGAATGTCTTTGATTTGACTGCGATTGAATCCTAATGGACTGAGCAGTTCGTGAAGGATGGAAATGGGTGAGGGTGCACGCATAATGGTGGCGATATCCAGTTCAGACGGGCCATCCAGAGCCGCTGCACATATTTCATCAACCGTATATTGATACATGCGTTGCACCTCATTCATGTTGTCGATGCACGTTAGGATATTCTCATCGACGGCAGGGTTGATTTCACGCAGACGAGGCAGGATATCAAGACGGATTTCGTTGCGAGCGAAGTCCGTGTGCAAGTTCGTGGAATCGGTCACATAATCTGCTCCCATCGTAGCCAAATAGTCCAGAATTTCTGCTTTTGACAGGCAGAGTAGGGGACGGACCACATATCCCTGCTTGGGTTGAATGCCGCAAAGACCGCGTAGTCCTGTGCCTCGAACGAGATTTAGCAGAAGCGTTTCCACATTGTCATCTCGATGATGTCCCACACAGACTGCAGAGAGGTGACGTTCTTTCAACAGTTTTTCGAAACAGTCGTATCGCTGCTTTCGGGCTGCCATTTCAATACTGAGGTGGTGCTCTTGTGCAAATGAAGTTGTGTCAAAGTTTTGCACATGAAGCGTGAGATGACGATGTTCACATAACGAACGCACAAAGGCTTCATCGCGCATACTTTCTTGATCTCGCAAATGAAAATTACAATGTACACATTCCACATCATATCCCAGTTCCTGCAGCATCAGTAACAAGCACACAGAGTCGGCGCCACCACTCAAGGCGACGAGCAAAGTCCCATTCTTAGATAATAGATTGCGGGAGACAATAAACTGTTGTACTTTTTCTGCCAGGGGATTCATGAGACAAACAAACGCAAAATATAATTCTCTATTTCTCTAATATGTGGTTCGCAAAGTTACGCTTTTATTTTCATAAATGTTAAAAAAGTCAGGAAAAAGTTTGCAGTAGCAGAAAAAGCGCTACCTTTGCACTCGCTTAGCGAAATTGGTGCGTTGGATGAGTGGCTTAGTCACTGGTCTGCAAAACCAGCTACGGCGGTTCGAATCCGCCACGCACCTCGAAAAGCATTAATGACAATGGAAGGTAGAAAGAGCGTAATTGACATGTGTCGTCAGTTGCGCTTTTTTGATAAAACAACAAAACGATGAAACAACTGAAAAACTACATTTGGGCTGGCTGTGTAGCCCTGCTGACCGCTTGCGGCGGTAGCGGTTCTGACGAACCCTACGTTGAACCCGAACCTGTCGTTCCACCCGTTCTTCGCCTCAATACTCCGAATTATATGGGTGGTGCCCTCGTACAGCAAATCCGTTATATGGGTGCTTTTGATAAAGTCTATCGTTGGGCATTTACCTATCAGGACAAACAACTCGCAGAAGCCGTGTCGTGGAAACTGACGGATGGACTCACTACCGTCAGCGAAGCAGATGCCGCCCGATACCATTTCGACTATCAGATTAATTCGGTAAATGTTACTTCGTCTGGCACGGCAGCCCCTGTACAACTGAATGTCAAAGACAAACTGCTCAGTAGTGCACGCAGCGGTAATACCACTTATGCCTATACCTATTCTCCGGATGGACGCTTGCTGTCGTGGGAGGTGACCTACCAGAACACAGGCTTCAATGCAGAGACCACAAAAGGAGCAGCTGGTTCCTTGACTTGGGATGCCAATGGTGACATCGTTGAAATCATCTATACACCCAGCATGGATGCTCCGACTAAGCGTTACACTTACTCCTTTACTTATTCCGATGCCTACAACATGAATGGACTGTTGCCAGAATGCAGTTCCCGTGCTATGGGATGCGAAGGGTCGGAATATCTCTATTACATGGGTCTGATGGGTAAATCGACTTGCCACTTACCCGACCATCTCACTTTGACCTATAGTGAGACACCTGAAACACCCCAACACTTCACGTTCCACTATACTCCTACAAATGGCAAAGATGTGACACGTTGCGAATATGGCGAACTGGGTAGTGTCGTCATTGTAGAGTATAACTACTAATTAATCATTAGATTATAATCAAAGCGGCGCAGTAGTCAAAAAACTATTGTGCCGCTTTATTGTATGTTTATGCTCCAGGAGTCGGGTGAATATGGCTTTTGAGCCAACAATAGAGTGTTTCCTGTAGGTGAAACAAAGTATAATTGCGGAACGGATAATAACCAAACTTGAGTTTGAGGGTGAGTGGCAGACGACTTTTTTCAATGGTCGGTAGGATGTGTCGGAAACAATCAGCAATTTGCTCTCGTTCAGCAAGGTTGAAAGCACTTCGATGCTGATAATAGAACCAATAACTGTCGATGACGTTGAGCCAGCGGTATTGCTCGTAATGCTCCAATAGTTCTATGGGGTTAGACAGGTTTCCACTTGCTGCTTCGGATTCGAGAATCTGCTTCATGCTGAGGTTTGCTTCGAGACGATCAAATCGACGGATAGAGATTTGCTTAGTAACAGACTGTGGATGTTGCCGATAGTAGTAGTGGCCATCGGAAAAAACAACGTTACGAGCATGAAGGAAATGAAGGTGAGTGGTGTTCTCGTCACTGAAGGTTGGACGAGTGTCGTCGTAAGGGTATTGTTGGTTTAGTCCTTTTCGAATAAGGTATAGCCCATGTATCTGCCATCGTGCGATGCTCAAACAAAAGGCCTCAGGGCCTGTTAGAACTGATGCATTTGTCTTGTTATGAAATTCGGTGATTGTGCCGTCAGGCTGGACGAAATGGAGACGAAGCAAGGCAATGTCGGCATCAGGATGTTGTACTAAGCGGTCGTAAGCATTTTGTAGTGTATCATCGGAGAGCCAATCGTCAGAGTCAAGCGTCAAGATGCATTCGCCTTGTGCTACTTGTAGTCCTGCATTGCGTGCTGCTGCAAGGCCTTTATTTTCAGAAAGGTGGATGATACGGAAACGTGTGTCGAGAGCAGCATATTGGTCAAGAATCCGTCCTGATTCATCAGTCGATGCATCGTCAATGCAAATGAATTCTGCGTCAGTCATAGTCTGACGGCGCATTGAATCAAGGCATTGACGCAGATATGGTTCTGTGTTGTAAACGGCTGTTAGGACGGATATCTTCATGATATGAATAGAAGTAAAAAGTCAAAGTGATTGAAATGAAAAATCATTTCCGTTTCTTAAACTTTAATTTGATTTGCTGAATGATGGTTGTTTCTCGACGAAGGAAACGATAAGAGAAAGTAAGGGAAATGGCGGCGGTCAGCGGGCCGAGTGTCCAACGTAGCCAGAAGTTGTCAAGGGTGGTAGAAAGATAAGTAAGCGAGAAAAGTAAGAATTGTAGAGCGAAGATGCGTAGTGTCTGGCGGTCGATATTGTAGTGATAGCGGTAACGATAGACGATATGAATGAAGAGCATGTCGAGCAGACCGGCAAGGGAAAGGGCCCATCCTGTACCGACCAGTCCCCATTGACGGAAGGCAAGAGGAATGGTAATGGCTATGATGACATCGTAGAAGAGCTCGGTGAGCATATACATTTTTGAGTCGCCTCGAGCCAATGGCAGGTATGCGGCAGCCAATAGGGCACTCTTAAAGAACATATAGAATGTGGCTGTGATGGCCATGGGAATGGCTTCTGTAAACTTGTTGGAGAAAAGAAGCGGTATCAGGGTGGGCAATGCCATGACAAAGAGAGAAAGGAAAGGTGCCATGAGCAAGATGCTGACCATGATTTGCTTGTTTACCGTTTGGTTCTGCCGTTCAATTTGCCCGTTGGTGGCAGAAAGACGAGGAAAATAGTCAGCTTCGAAGGCAACGAATACCATCGAGGCATAAGTAACGGTCAAAACGTAACCACTGTAATAAAGACCCACGTCGGCTTGTGTGCCCCAATGAAGGATGAGCACTCGGATGAGGTATTCTGCACCTTGACCAAAGAGGCCCGCCAATACATAACCGATGCCTAATTTTAGCATGGGTAGGCCGTCTCGGAGAGTCGTCTTGCTGCTAAGTGCCGTCTGCCACGGAATGGCACGAGTGGAATAACGTAAGTGAATGCACAACACAGCAAACTGACAAAGGAGCAATGCCCATATGATTCCTTGCATGTGCCAGATGAAATAGAGCGGTGCACTGATAATGAGCATTGATATGGCTGATATGACAGAGATGATGGCTACATTTTTCAGTTGTTTCAATCCTTTGAGAATGGCCATTTCTCCACCAATTACAGAGCCCATTCCGACGATAGGGGCAATAAGCATGTAAGTGGCGGTATAGTCATAGTTTTCAAAGGTCCAAAGACTGAACCATGGAGCCAAGACAAGAGCCACGAATGTGCCAAGCAAACCAACGTAGAGCGACCAGGTACGAACGGTCACAGAGAATTCGTGGATGCGTGCCATGTCACCAGTGTCAAACAATTCGGACACATGTTTCACAGCACTAATCGAAATGCCGAAATTGGTCGATTCGGTCACCAGTCGGCTTGCGTTATTGTAGATGTTGATGAGGGCCAAACCATCAGGGCCAAGGAGAACGGAGGCAATTTTGTTGCGAATCAAGTTCATCAGCATAGTTACACCCTGCACACCACCGAAAAGGCCTGTGTACTTGACGATGTGATCAAAGGTGCTGTCGTCCTTTGCCACGATGGTTGTGTTGTCTTCGGGCTGCTTCATCTTATTGTCCTTGTGACCGTACGCGACTGAGGGTTTCAGGGGTCATCTGCAGATAGGAGGCTAAAATGTGGAGCGGCGCACGACGTACCAGATCTGGCAGGTCGTGTAAGGTGCGTCGATAGCGTTCCTGTGCAGTTTCATAACGAAGTGTGTCCGCCTTATGTTGTGAGACGATGAGAGATTCTTCTAAAATAGACAACAGAATTTTGCAAAAAGAGAAGTTGCTCTCACACAGTTGCATGAAGGACGTGAAAGGAATCGCATAAACGGTCGAAGGTTCTAACGCTTCGATAGTGAGATGGGAGGGCACATGGCGAAACAGGCTCTCGATGCACATAATGATACTGCCTTCGCTGCCGATATGCTCGGTCAGTTCACGACCATTCTTGTTATAAAACTGACGTAGCAACCCTCGTTCTACATAATAGATGTTTTCACATACACTACCAGCGTCTAGCAGGAGTTGTCGGCGACGAAGACGCATGGGGACGAGCAACTCGGCGAGTTGGTTCATCTGTTCTGTGCTTAGCGTTCCGTAACGTCGTGCCAGGCCTCGTGCTATGTCATGTCGTTTGTCCACCTTTTATTTCAATTGTTACGAGGTCCGAAGATGCGTGTGCCTATGCGTACCAGAGATGCACCCTCACTGATGGCGATAGGATAATCGTCGCTCATTCCCATGGATTGTTCGCAGAACATGTCATCATTGGCAAAGAATCGTTGTTTGGCCTCCAAGAAAGTATCGTGAGCCAATTTAAACTCGCGATGAATCTGTGCTGTGTCATCCGTATTGGTGGCCATACACATAATGCCACACAGGCGAATGTTTTCCAGCGATTTCCATTCACCTTCTGCCAGCATTAGCAGCACTTCTTCGGGTGTAAACCCAAATTTAGTCTCTTCCTGTGCAACATGGAGTTGAAGAAGGCAACGGAGGAGGCGCCCGTTCTTCTGAGCCTGCTTATTGATTTCACGAAGCAGACGGAGCGAATCTACAGAATGGATGAGCGATACATACGGAGCAATCATACGGACTTTGTTCGTCTGGAGATGTCCTATGAAATGCCACTCGATGTCGTCGGGCAGCATGGTCGCCTTTGCAGCCAATTCTTGTGCATGGTTCTCACCGAAGATGCGTTGACCGGCCTCATAGGCTTCCATTACTTGTTCAGCAGGGTGGAATTTGGACACAGCCACCAAGCGAACGCCTTTAGGCAGGTCATTCCATACATCTTGTAGTCGTTCACTTAGACTGTTCATTTGTACTTTTCACTTCGAATGGGAAAACATCAAGAATTTTAGTTTCCTGTACTGTGTCAATGCGGTAATCGGCCATAGGTCCTTTCATTCCTTCTTTGAGATAATCTATAGCGTCGTTTACATTGCCTGCCTGTACAAGCATCAAGGTACTTGATATTTTCTCTTTCTCTGTTTTCTCATCAAATTGGATAAACAAACATTTCACCTTAAACCAGCGGTCGGCACTTTCTTTGTCGCTAGGAAACCATTCCGAATACTTTGCACGACGCAAATCTTTTACTTCAAGATGTCCGTTACAGTAGGGTGACACTTCCTTAATGATGCGCGACTCGGCTTCGCCAAAGGTGAGTGCATCGACAAGATACAGTTCGTTTACTTTCTTGGATGTTCCGTTTTCGAGTGTCTTTTCTAATGCCACACGGCACTCGAACCAGTTGTTCATAATCATATCAATACGTTTTTAAATTGAATGCAAAGGTACGATTTAGCGAGAGTAATACAAAATGAAAGTCGGAAAAACTTTTATTTTTATTTTCGAGCGTGAGTAACTTCGACGTAGTCAAAGGTACGATTTAGCGAGAGTAATACAAAATGAAAGCGGAAAAACTTTCTTTTTATTTTCCTGCAAAGTATCCTTAACTGTATTTTCTTGGAAGACGAAGAAGGATGGAGAGCGCGACAGCAACAATGAGTGCCATTGGATAATAAAGGCATGGCACCATGCTGACAGGATTGAGTGAGGCAAGACCGGCGGCAATGAGCATTTGCGCACCATAGGGAAGTAAGGCTTGTGTAAAGCAAGATGTCGTGTCGAGCAGACTGGCAGATTTGCGTGGGTCAATACCAAAGCGTTGTGCGATGTCACGTGCAATAGGACCTGCCGTCATGATGGCTACGGTGTTGTTGGCCGTACATATATTAATAAGGCATACGAGAAGTGCTATGCTCATTTCTGCTCCACGAACCGAATTGATGTGTCTGGTGATGGAAGCGATGATGACACGTATGCCTCCATTATGACGGATGATGGATAGCAATCCTGCAGCAAGGAGTGTCATAATAAGCAGTTCGGAAATGGAATTCATTCCGTCGGCCATTGACTGGAACCATCCGAAAAGATCGTACTCACCTGCTGAAATGCCTACAACGCCACAAAGAACAACGCCGATGAGCAGGACAATCAGCACATGAACGCCACATACGGCAAGCACAATAACAATGAGGTAGGGTAGGACCTTCCAAAAATTAACGGGGGCGCCTTGATAATCAACGTCAAGATTACGCCCCAACCAGGCATAAAGGCATAGGACAAGTATTGCCGCAGGAATGACGATGCGTGAGTTGACACGGAATTTGTCGCTCATTTTGCAACCTTGCGTCTGTGTAGCAACGATGGTCGTATCGCTGATAAACGAGAGGTTGTCACCAAAATAGGCACCTCCGACAACAATGGCTACGGTGAAGGCAATACTGAGTTCTGCTCCATCGGCTATGCCAACGGCTACTGGTGTCAAGGCAGCAATGGTTCCTACACTTGTACCCACCGACATGGAGATAAAACAAGCGGCAATAAAGATGCCTGGGAGCAGAAAGGAAGAGGGTAGATTGCGAAGGGCCAATGCAACGGTGGCATCGATGGCTCCCATCGCTTTGGCACTGGCAGCAAATGCACCGGCCAAAAGGAAGATCCATAGCATGAGCATCATGCTGCTGTCGCGTACCCCTTCGGCATAGATTTCAAGTCGTTCTTTCAACGTTCCCCTTGTAATACAGATGGCATAGACACTCGACACAAGGAATGCTACGGTGATAGGCACCTTGTAAAAATCCTGTGCTACGATGCTCGTGACAACATACAGAAGCAGGAAGAGGAATATGGGCGAAAGAGATTTCAAGGAAAATGAATAATGTTTAGCGTTTGGAGAATTTAGTTTAAGTCTTTAGGGGTATTATCACAGCGTTACACCTTTCTTGAAAATTGCAATTTCCTGATAGTTCTTGCGTTCGTTCCATGTAGGTTCACCATTGGCAACGGCAACCACCTTATGGACAAAAGCATGGAACGTGTCCTGCCATGTTGCGCCTTCGAGCAACTGACCTGCATTGAAGTCAATCCACGTGGGTTTACGTTGTGCAAGACCGCTGTTTGTGGAAATCTTCATGGTGGGTACAAAAGTTCCAAAGGGAGTACCGCGGCCAGTTGTAAACAAAACGATGTGGCATCCGCTGGCTGCCAATGCCGTAGAAGCGACAAGGTCGTTACCAGGAGCAGAGAGCAGGTTCAGCCCCTTGGTCTGAAGCTGTTCCCCGTAAGGTAACACACCTCGTACGGCACTCTTACCGCATTTCTGTGTACAGCCTAACGCTTTGTCTTCGAGTGTTGAGATGCCTCCCGCCTTGTTGCCTGGTGATGGGTTTTCACCTACCGGTTCACCATGTGAAAGGAAATATTGCTTGAAGTCGTTGATGAGTTGAACCGTCTGGTCGAACAAGTCACGGTTGGCGCAGCGATTCATCAGGATGGTTTCGGCTCCGAACATTTCTGGCACTTCAGTCAAAACGGTGGTTCCTCCCAGACTCACTAAATAGTCGGAAAAGAGTCCCAACAGAGGATTCGCGGTAATGCCTGAGAAACCGTCGCTGCCTCCACACTTCAGCCCGACACGAAGTTCGCTCAAAGGCACTTCGGTACGTGCGTCCTGTGAAACGATGCGAATGAGTTCATTCAAAATCTTCTTGCCTTCTTCAATCTCATCACCTTCAATTTGTTGAGTCACCATAAAGCGAATGCGTTCCTGTTCGTAGTCACCAAGCATTTCACGGAAAGCATCAGGTTGATTGTTTTCGCAACCCAAACCAACAACTAATACGGCGCCAGCATTGGGGTGAAGGACAAGGTCGCGAAGAATTTTGCGGGTCTGCTCATGGTCGTCGCCCAGTTGTGAGCATCCATAATTATGGGGAAAGGCAACAACACGCACATCATCCGCCGAGGTTTGCTCAGCCAACTGCTGACAGATGCCATTAACACACCCCACAGTAGGCACAATCCATATTTCGTTGCGAATGCCTACATCTCCGTTTTTACGACGGTAACCCATGAATGTAGATGGAAGTCCGTCGGTCGGATAGTCTACCACAGCATCTTCATGTCGGCGCAGTTGTTCATCTGAGAATACAGGACGATACTCATACTCCAGCAGTCCGCTTAGGTTGGTGTGTAGGTTGTGCTCGTTGACCCATTGACCCTGTATCAAGTCTGTCGTCAGATAGCCGATGGGATAACCGTATTTCACTACAGGCTCTTGTGCGCGTGTATTCTTTAATAAGAATTTATGACCAGCAGGAATGTTCTCTTTCAGAGTAAAACTCGTGCCGTTCACGTCAATTTCATCGCCCGCGTGCAGGTCGGCAATGGCGACAGCCACATTATCAGCCGCGTTGATTTGAATGTATTTTGTCATTTCTCACTAGTTAGCAATATACTTTTTACTTTTGTCCAAGCATCACATAGTGCTTGCATAGACGGAAAGAGCATGTCTGCTCCAGCTTCCCATAGAACATCATCTGGAAGCGGACCAGTATTGACAGCAATCGTGAAAACACCTGCAGCCTTGGCGGATTGAATGCCAAGTGGAGCATTCTCGACCACAAATGCCTTTTGTTTGGAAGCGTCTGCATCTGCGCCGAAAGCCTTTTGAAGTCCCATCAAATAAGGTTCTGGATTCGGTTTACCATGTTTGACGTCAAAAGCAGTCACCATCAGTTCTGGTGTGAAGATGTCAGGAAAACTTCGTTGAAGGCGTTCAAGCAATGTTTTCTGACCACTTCCTGTGACCACCATCGGAAGAAATCCGTCGACCCTCACTTTTTTCAACAACTCGTAGGCACCAGGCATCGAAGCAGCCAAAGGGCAAGTGTTGAACAACTGGCTTTTATAAGCATAGATGTCGTGAATCTCCTGATCAGTAGCCAAGCGTCCACGTTGACGCATACTGACAATGTTGATGGTTCCTGCGCCTGTACGACCTTCATGAAGGTACGCTTCTTCGACAGGAAGGTCAAGCCCGAAATGTTTCATCGTCTCATGCCAACTCCACGCATGGTTTTTCATGGAGTCAAACAGCACTCCGTCCATGTCGAACATCGCCACTCTTTTCTCTTTCATGCGACAAAGGTACGATTAAGTGAGAGGAATACAAAATGAAAGTCGAAAAACTTTCATTTTTATTCCCGAACGTGAGTACCTTCGACGAAGTCAGTGGTACGATTAAGTGAGAGGAATACAAAATGAAAGTCGAAAAAACTTTACATTTTTATTCCCGAACGTGAGTACTTTATGATATTTCAAACACCATCAAAAATTGCACCGCAGTCTATCGTCAGCCCGTCCACAGTCCATGCTGACACGGACCACAGTCCGCACAAAGTTGTACCGCAGTACAATTTAAATCTTAAGCAACATATATAAAAACGCCTCTTTTTGAGTGCTTTTTGTGACGCATCACTCTAATTTTTAATCTTTAATTTTTAATTTTTAATTTATTGTCGTACCTTTGTCGAATAATTTGAAGTTGATTTTTAGAATTCGAACAAATCACTATGCCAAAAATATCAGTACGGGGTACGGAGATGCCCAGTTCGCCTATTAGAAAATTGGCTCCGCTGGCCGAAGATGCCAAGCGGAGAGGTGTAAAGGTTTATCATCTGAATATTGGTCAGCCAGAACTGCCGACGCCTCAGGTTGCTATCGATGCTATCCGCAATTTTGACCGCAAGGTTTTGGAATATAGCCCCAGCCAGGGTTTCCGCTCATATCGTGAGAAACTGGTGGGCTATTATGATAAGTTTGACATCCATTTGACGGCCGATGACATCATCATTACGAGCGGCGGTTCAGAGGCTGTGCTGTTTGCCTTTTTGTCTTGTCTGAATCCTGGTGATGAAATCATCGTTCCAGAACCTGCCTATGCCAACTACATGGCCTTTGCTATTTCTGCAGGTGCCGTGATTCGTACCATCGCCACGACCATCGACGAAGGTTTCTCGTTGCCGAAGGTTGAGAAGTTTGAGGAACTCATCAACGAACGGACCCGTGCCATCTTGATTTGTAATCCCAACAATCCGACTGGCTATCTCTATACGCGCCGCGAGATGAACCAGATTCGTGACCTTGTGAAGAAATACGACTTGTATCTTTTCTCTGATGAGGTGTATCGTGAGTTCATATATACGGGTTCGCCTTATATTTCAGCCTGTCATCTGGAAGGCATCGAGCAGAATGTCGTGCTGATTGACTCTGTTTCGAAGCGTTATTCGGAGTGCGGTATCCGCATCGGTGCATTAATTACAAAAAATCAGGAGGTTAGAAAGGCTGTGATGAAGTTTTGCCAGGCTCGTCTTTCTCCACCGCTCATTGGACAGATTGCTGCCGAGGCGTCGTTGGATGTATCCGAGGAGTACAGCCGTGACGTATATGATGAATATGTAGAACGACGCAAATGTCTCATTGATGGTCTGAACCGTATTCCCGGTGTCTATTCACCAATCCCGATGGGTGCGTTTTATACGGTTGCTAAGTTGCCCGTCGATGACAGCGAAAAGTTCTGTGCTTGGTGTCTCTCGGACTTTAACTACGAGGGTGAGACGGTTATGATGGCTCCTGCCAGCGGTTTCTATACAACGCCTGGTGCAGGCCGCAATGAGGTCCGTATTGCTTACGTACTGAAAAAGAAAGATTTAAGTAGGGCACTTGTTGTGCTTCGCAAGGCACTTGAGGCTTATCCAGGACGAACAGAGTAAGACAAGTGTTTCCCAATTATAGATTTACCTTTGAGTCTTGGGTCTTGAACTGTTCATAGCACGACGTATTTACGGTGAGAAAAGCACGGAACAGCGTTTCTCACAACCAGCCATACAAATTGCGCTGACAGGTATTGCCATCGGTTTGGCAGTCATGATTATCAGCGTTTTTGTCGTCTTGGGCTTTCAGCGTGAAGTGACAGAAAAAGTCGTCGGTTTTGGTTCACATGCCCAGGTGCTCAGTCTTTCGCTTGATGAATATGGCATGCTTTGTCCTGTCGTGACAAACGACAGCCTCATGCAAGTTGTCAATGATGAACCTGGTGTTAGACACGCTCAGGTCTTCGCCATGAAACAAGGTATGTTGAAGACCGACGAGGACTTCATTGGCGTTCAAATGAAAGGAGTGGGCGAGGATTATGACCTTTCGTTCTTTCGCCGTTATTTGACCGAGGGTGAACTGCCCTCGTTTTCTGCCGATAGTTCTTCTAATCAAATTTTACTTTCTCGTCGCATTGCCGATGCCATGCACCTACAATGTGGCGACCGAGTTTTTGCCTATTTTGTCGGAACGGATGACATTCGTGCACGTCGTTTTACCATTGCCGGCATCTATGAGACACACTTGGCCGAGTTTGACAGGGTGATGTGTCTTACAGACTTGCGCACCATCCGCAAATTGAACAATTGGAAAAACGATGAGTCATCGGGAATTGAACTCATTGTCGACGGTTTTGAAGAAGGTGACCAAGTCGCGAATGCCCTGGCACGCAAGGTTAATCATACGCAAGACCGTATTGGTGCACTTCGTGGTGTTTTCAGCATTCGTGAGATTGTGCCACACATCTTTTCTTGGTTAGACGTGCTCGACATGAATGTGGTGATGATTATCATTTTGATGCTTTTGGTGGGTGGATTCACCATTGTTAGCGGTCTCCTCATCGTCATGCTCGAACGCATCCAGATGATTGGAATTATGAAGGCTTTGGGAGCCACAAACGGAATGGTACGACGCATCTTCCGCCATTTTGCCGTCATGCTAGTGGGCAAAGGTATGCTCATTGGAAATGCCGTAGCATTGGTGCTTTGTTTCCTTCAGCAACGTTTTGGTTTGATACGCCTTGACCCCGACACCTACTACATAGATGCCGTACCCGTTGAGTTTAATTGGGTATATCTTTTGCTCATCAATTTAGGCGTGCTGCTGATTTCTTCCCTCATTATCTTTGGTTCATCCTATCTGATGAGCATTAAGGGACCAGCGTCGACCATTCGATACGAGTAAATTAAAAGTTAAAAGTTAAAATTGAGAATATAATATTCTTCATTATGCATTCATCATTATGCATTAATCAATATGACTGCTATTTATACATTAACATCTCCTTTGCATGATGCACAGACAGTAGATCGTGCTACTCAATCGTTTCTAAAGAGTCTGGGTGTCGAGTACATTTTTCGTGCTGATGACTACAGCGACTATGGTTCTCATTCGCTTGATTTGATTTATGTGCGCACGGGAGGAACGGAAGGTCTTTTCAGACGCATCCTTTCTGATTTGCGCCAACGCTCTGGGCGCCCTGTCTATCTGCTCACATCAGGCGAGAGCAATTCGTTGGCCGCTTCGATGGAGATACTTTCATTCCTGCGTCAGCACGACATCGCAGGCGAAATTCTTCATGGCAGCATCGACTATATTAGCCGATGCATCCAGCAGTTACATGCTATTGGCGAAGCCTTACGCCAGTTGAACCATTCACGCCTGGGAGTGATCGGGCAACCGTCTGATTGGCTAATCTCCAGCAATGCTGACCGTGTGGCTATCCGTCAACAATTGGGCATCGAACTGGTCGATATTGACCTTCAGACCATCCTTGATGCTGTCGCGTCCATGGAAACCGACGAACCAGACACAACGGCCTATCTCCGCTATGCCACGACCGAACATCTGCGTTTGAGCCTGCCCGATGCCCTGCGCATTTATCTGAGTCTTCGTCGCGTAGTGGAAGAACGCCAACTTGATGGGCTGACCCTTCGTTGTTTTGACCTCCTTTCCACCCTTCACAACACAGGATGTTTGGCACTCGCACGTCTGAACAGCGAAGGCATCGTTGCCGGATGCGAAGGCGACATCCCAGCCATGCTTACGATGCGTATTGCTCAGGCCTTGACAGGATTCACGGGATTTCAATGCAATCCTTCGTATATCGATACCGACAACGGTCAAATCCTGTTTGCACATTGTACTATACCCTTCAACATGTTACGACGTTTCGAGTTCGACACCCATTTCGAGTCGGGCATCGGCATCGGCATTCGAGGCTATATGGAAAAAGGTCCGGTCACGCTGTTCAAAGTGTCAGGTGATTTGCAGCATCGTTTCGTGGCCGAAGGCACATTGTTGCGCTGCGACAATCAGCCCAATCTCTGCCGTACACAAGTACACGTTCAATTGAATGAACCGGAACGGGCAAAGGATTTCCTTACCTGTCCTATAGGCAACCACCACATCCTGCTGCCAGGACATCACCGAGATTTGATTGAGACGTTTTTTCAACAATGCTGACCTTTGACGTGAATCTTTGTGACGAAGGTACTCTCGTTCGGAAACACTCAAAAAAATTGTCTAGACAATTTTGTCACGACTCGGCAAATAAAATACATTTTTTTGCACTCGCTGCTCCAAAATTTGGTATTTCTCTCACTTAATCGTACCTTTGCAGAATAAAACGGACAGAGAATGAAAATACTTACCTCGCTTCAGATGCGGCAACTGGACGCATACACCATAGAGAATGAACCGATTGGGTCGCTCCAGTTGATGGAACGTGCGTCTGAAAGGCTGACAATGGCGATTGAGAACCGATGGCCTCAGGATACATCCGTCATGGTGTTTGCCGGTCCTGGGAACAATGGCGGCGATGCACTTTGTGTGGCTCGCATGCTTGCCAAAAATAACTATGCCGTGAGTGTGTACCTGTTCAATACCGAGTCGGGACTATCGCCCGACTGTCAGCAGAATCGTGACCGTCTGGCCGAGATGATAGAAGCGGGACAATCGAACTTGACGTTGCAAGAGATTAAAACGACGTTTCAACCTCCCGAACTAAAACCTGGTGTATTGGTGGTTGATGGTTTGTTTGGTACTGGACTTTCACGCCCCTTGTCAGGCGGATTTGCGGCAGTAGTTCAATATATTAATGCATCGCCTGCAACGGTGGTTTCAATCGACGTGCCATCGGGATTGATTACCGAGGACAACGGCGGGAATAACCTGTCGAATGTGATTCATGCCAACTATACGTTTACGTTCCAGCATCCCAAGTTGTCATTCTTCTTTCCCGAACATGAAGCGTATGTAGGGGAATGGGAAGTGCTGGACATCGGCTTGGCTGACCCTGACAGCTCAGACGACACTACGGTATTTGCCACTCCCTACGAACTGACTGAGGAGACAGATGTGTGCCAAATGCTGAAAACACGTTCTACTTTTGCCCACAAAGGAACGATGGGACATGCGGCATTAGTGGCTGGGCAACGTGGAATGGCTGGTGCTGCCGTGTTGGCTTCACGAGCCTGTCTGCGAAGCGGAGTAGGAAAGTTGACGGTCCACACCCAAGAGGCCAATCGTTCGATTCTACAAGTAGCCGTGCCTGAGGCTGTACTGAATGTAGAGGAGGCAGATTGCTTCACGGATACATTTTTTGTGGATGTTTACGACGCGTTGGCTATGGGACCAGGCATGGGTATGAGCGAAGAAACGATGCTGGCAATGGGTGATTTGCTCGTCGATGTCCATCTGCCGCTTGTACTCGATGCCGATGCCTTGAATATGCTTGCTTCCCATCAGCAATGGTTTCAGCAGCTTCCTGAACGTACGATACTGACGCCCCATCGTGGTGAACTCGAACGTCTGGTCGGACATCATGATAATAGTTATGACCTCTTGCAAAAGACACTTTTGTTTGCTCGCCAAAACAAGGTGATTGTGGTGATGAAGGGTGCTTTTACAGCCGTGGTTACCCCTGATTCCAAGGTGTTCTTTAATCCAACGGGCAATGCGGGTATGGCTACGGCAGGTGCTGGTGATGTTCTTACGGGCATCATCGTTTCGTTACTTGCTCAAGGCTATAAAGCGGAAGAGGCCGCACGTCTCGGTGTCTATGTGCATGGATTGGCAGGAGACTATGCCGCCGACCGATTGGGGCAAATCTCACTTGTTGCCTCCGACATCATAGATTCTTTGCCTCAGGCTTTTCAACAAATAATGACTCATTAATCCTATTTGATATGAAACGTAGCATATTTTTATCTCTCCTTATTTCATCACTCTATTTGCCATGCTCAACGCTTAGGGCACAGACAACTCAGTTCAATCCTGGCGTGACAGCCAACGGAGTGACCTACGCATTACCACGTACGGTTTTGCGTGCTGATGTAGAGGCTATCAAAACGCAGTTCACACCTGGTGAGTTTGCCCGCTATGCAGACCGCTACCTGCATTTGCAGAATGTGAGGCAGGAGCCTTTGACTGCCTATGCAGTGCAACGGATTTCGTTAGACCTTGAAGGAGTACCTGACACGCTGAAAGCTTATACAATTAAACTCAAGGACAAAAGCGTTGCACCGATGGTGGCACTGACACCAAGTGGTATCATTCTCAGTGTCAACAATGACCAGCCAGAGTTGATTGAACCGGAGCGAAGAGTATCTTATAGAGACGTGACCACACAAAACAAACTTGATTCACGTGCTTATTTCACAGAAGAGATTCTCTCTGCCACTTCTACGGCAAAGATGGCTGAACTGACGGCTGCTGAGATTTATGAAATCCGCGAAACACGCAACTCACTGATGCGTGGACAACTAGAAGCTATGCCCAAAGATGGTACAGCCATGCAACTAGTACTTGACCGATTGAACAAGCAAGAGGAAGCCCTTACCCAACTCTTCACTGGATGGACTGATACACTCTATTTGTCTGAGTGTTATCGCATAGAACCTCGTGATTATGAAGACGTTTCCAAGACCGTTCTTTTCCGTTTCTCTAGAAAATTAGGTTTTGTCGATGCAGATGACCTTTCTGGCGAACCTTATTATATCTCCGTGAAAGACCAGCATAGTGTGGTGCTTCCTACAGAGAAGGAAATTGCAAAGCGTAAGATTGACGGCATTGTCTATAACCTGCCGAGTCAGGCTCAAGTTAATATTACACAGGGAAATACCGTTTTGCTTAGCAAGACCTTTCCCATTGCACAGTACGGTACTATAGACCAACTGGCACCAGCTCTCTTTGGTAAGGACGCAACAACCCGTGTGACGTTTCATCCTGCCACAGGAGGTTTGCTACATCTCCAACAGTAATATTTATAATTTCATTCATAACAACACTTCAACATGAAACAAGACGACATTGTGTTCGCTCTGATTGAAAAAGAGCACCAAAGACAAGTAAAGGGCATGGAACTCATCGCCAGTGAGAACTACGTGAGTGAGGAGGTCATGGAAGCCCAAGGTTCGTGCCTGACCAACAAGTATGCAGAAGGCTATCCCGGCAAACGTTACTATGGTGGATGCGAGGTGGTCGATGAGGTTGAAACACTGGCTATTGAACGTGTAAAAAAACTCTTTGGTGCCGAATATGCCAACGTACAACCACACAGTGGTGCCCAAGCCAATGCTGCTGTATTACTGACAGTATTGAAGCCCGGTGATACTTTTATGGGATTAAACCTCGACCATGGTGGTCACCTGTCTCACGGTAGTCATGTAAACACGAGTGGTATCTTGTATAAGCCTGTGGGTTACAACCTTAACCCGGAGACATGCCGTGTCGATTACGATGAGATGGAACGTTTGGCTCACGAATGCAAACCTAAACTCATCATCGGAGGTGGTTCAGCCTACAGCCGTGAGTGGAACTATGCTCGTATGCGTAAGATTTCTGACGAAGTAGGAGCCTTGTTGATGATTGACATGGCACATCCAGCTGGTTTGATTGCCGCAGGTTTGTTGGACAACCCTCTTAAATATGCGCACATCGTCACATCAACCACCCATAAAACGTTGCGTGGTCCGCGTGGAGGTATCATTTTGCTGGGCAAGGATTTCGATAATCCATGGGGTCTGACAACACCAAAGGGTGAGGTAAAGAAAATGTCTGCACTCATCAACTCAGCGGTTTTCCCAGGACAACAAGGTGGTCCCCTTGAACACGTTATTGCAGCCAAGGCAGTTGCTTTCGGTGAGGCTTTACAACCAGAGTTCGTATCTTATCAGAAGCAGGTGAAAAAGAACGCTGCCACATTGGCACAGGCGCTGATGGATCGAGGATTCTTTATCTGCTCGGGTGGTACCGACAATCACTCTATGCTTGTTGACCTGCGTACCAAGTATCCCGATTTGACTGGTAAGGTGGCTGAAAAGGCATTGGTTGCTGCTGATATCACAGCCAACAAGAATATGGTGCCTTTCGATACACGTTCTGCTTTCCAGACTAGTGGTATTCGTCTTGGTACACCAGCCATGACCACCCGTGGCGCGAAGGAAGACCTCATGCTCGTCATTGCAGAAATGATTGAAACGGTGCTGAACGATCCCGAGAACGATCGTGTCATCACAAGTGTACGCGAGAAGGTGAACAGCATCATGAAGGACTATCCGATATTCGCTTGGTAAAAACGCATTAAAAGTGCACCTATTAGGTAAGAACATACAGAAATTACAGGATGTGGCAGCAAAGATGGGATTGCCCCGCTTTGCTGCCAAGCAGATGGCACAATGGTTGTACCAGAAGCATGTGACGTCTGTTGATGAAATGACGAACTTGCCTAAGGCTGCACGTGAGGCTCTGAAGGCGTCTGACTACGAGGTGGGTTATCGTGAACCGCTAACGCGGCTTGTTAGCAAAGATGGAACGGAGAAATATCTCTTTCCTACTGATGACGGGCAAAGAGTAGAAACGGTGATGATACCTGACGATGAAAGACGTACTTTGTGCATCTCGACACAGGTGGGTTGTAAGATGAACTGCCTATTCTGCCAAACGGGAAAGCAGGGCTTTCATGGTAACCTCTCCGTCACAGACATACTTGCACAAATCGTGTGGGCTGAGCGCAATGGCGGGCTCTCTAACATCGTGGTAATGGGTCAGGGTGAACCGTTTGACAACCTCGATAACGTCTTACGCGCCCTTCACATTCTCACATCCGAGGATGGATTTGGATGGAGTCCAAAGCGGATTACTGTTTCAACTGTAGGATTACGTAAGAACCTCCAGCGTTTCCTCGACGAGAGTGAATGTCACCTCGCCATTAGTTTGCATTCGCCGATACACGAGCAACGGCTGCAACTCATGCCTGCAGAACGTCAGTTCCCGATTGAGGAAATCGTTGAGATGTTGCGTAGCCATGATGCATTTCATCATCAACGTCGTCTCTCGTTCGAGTACATTGTGCTGCACAGTATGAATGATACTCAGGCACATGCACGGGCACTAGTACGCTTGCTTCGTGGTCTTGACTGTCGTATCAACCTGATTCGTTGGCATGCCATCCCCGACGTTGATTTACCCGGAACAGATGAGATGGCTATGGTTGCTCTCCGTGATTATCTCACACAGCATGGTGTCTATACCACTATCCGCGCATCACGAGGCGAGGACATCATGGCTGCCTGCGGATTGCTCTCTACGGCTAAGCAGAATCATTAAACCTCGAATTTCACGAATTACACGATTATTTGTTATTTGTGGTAAAATAAGAAGGATATGAAGAAAGTGATATTAGTGTTAGCTGCATTTTTAATGCTTTTTGTCTCTTGCGATGTTGATACGCAACGTCCTGCACGCCGTCATCGTCGTCCCTTATTGGTGCCTTCGTCTTCAGGAAATCCCTACGAAGTCATGGTTGTGGCTGAGGATTCTCTTTGGGAGGGCTACAGCGGACGTGCCTTAAAGACAGCCCTTGGCAAACCCATCCCTATGCTGCCGCAACGTGAAGAAGTGTTCCATGTAAGCCACGTGACCGAACGGCACTATGACCGCATCACCAATCTCTTCCGTAACATTATTGTGCTGAAAATCAATCCTTACTATGTCGAGCCAAAAGTAAAGATTGAACGTGATGTCCACTCCTCACCTCAACTTATCATGACCATTGAGGGACCGAGTGACCGAATGCTTTCCCCGTTCATCACAGAGCAGACTCGCTTTCTGATCCGATATTTCACGGCCGAGGAAATCAATCGCGAGGCGACACGTTTGGAGGACGAGCATAACATCAAGTTCAATCAGAAGGTACAGGAAATGTTTGGATGCGAATTCTACATCCCTGCCGACATCCGCAAGATGAAAGTCGGTAAAGACTTTATATGGGCAAGCGACGACGGGTTGAGCAGCATTCAGAACATCTGCATATATAGTTATCCCTATTTCACAGAGCGGGTGTTTAGTGGCCGAAATGTTTATATGGCTTTGCGCGATTCTTTTATGCGTGCTAACATCCCTGGTGAACATCCGGGCAGTGTGATGGCAACGAACCATGAATTCTGTGATGTTGTCGATATGGACATACAGGGACATTATGTTCAGGAGGCACGAGGATTATGGGAGATGACTGGCGAGGCAATGGGTGGCCCCTTTGTGGCACACTCACAGGTCGATACAGTTAATGGCCGTGTCATCGTGGTCGAGGGATTTGTTTATGCTCCTGACAAGATGAAGCGCACGATGCTCCGACGACTCGAAGCAGCCCTCTATACGTTGCGACTGCCATAATTCGTTTTTCATCAATTCGTTTGCTGTTTTCGTGATTATTCAGTACCTTTGCAGAATACTAATAAAAACTAAATATTATGCAAAAAATAAAAGTAGGCATTACACAAGGCGATATCAATGGAGTGGGTTATGAAGTCATCTTCAAGACTTTTGAAAACGAAGAAATGCTCGGACTTTGCACCCCTGTCATTTATGGGTCTCCGAAGGTTGCCATCTATCATCGTAACGCTTGTGGCATTCAGACGAATTTCAATATTGTTGCTACTGGTTCTGAGGCACGCGACGGACAAGTGAACATGGTGAATTGCTTCGGTGAGAAAGAGATTAAAATCGAGTTTGGTAAGTCCACCGAAGATGCTGGCAATGCAGCCTTCGTCGCTCTGGAACGTGCCGTGAAAGAACTGGGTGAGGGTAAGATTGACGTACTCGTAACGGCGCCTATCAACAAGAATACCATACAATGTCCTGACTTTCAATTCCCTGGTCATACGGAGTATATCGAACAGCGTGTGGGTAACGGTCAGAAGGCCTTGATGATTCTTGCTAGCGAACGGATGCGAGTTGCGTTGGTTACAACGCACTTGCCTGTCAGTCAGATTGCCCAGCATATTACCAAAGAGGCTATCATTGAGAAACTTGAGATTCTCCAGCAATCTCTTCGACGCGACTATGCCATTGACAATCCGCGTATTGCCGTCCTCGCACTGAATCCCCATTGTGGCGATGGCGGACTGCTTGGAACGGAGGAGAAGGACATCATTCAGCCAGCCATCGTTGAATGTTTCAAGAAAGGTATCCGTTGTTTCGGTCCCTATGCAGCCGACGGATTCTTTGGAACTGGCAACTATCAGCGTTTCGATGCTATCCTTGCCATGTACCACGACCAGGGGCTCGCTCCTTTTAAAGCACTAACGATGGACGACGGTGTTAACTACACAGCTGGTTTGCCTGTCATCCGCACTTCGCCTGACCATGGCACCGCCTATGATATTGCAGGAAAGAACGAAGCAGATCCTTCGTCATTCCGTCAGGCCATCTATGCAGCGATTGACATCTTCCGCAACCGTCAGCGCTTTGATCAGGCAGAGGCTCATCCGCTTCGCAAACAATATTATGAGAAGCGTGACGATAGCGATAAACTGAAACTTGACCAGGCTGACGATGATACAGTTAACGGTTAACGATTAAAGTGTTTTCATTTTAGAGATGGTACATTAAACGTTAAACGAGCAACAAGAAAAAAGTGAGCAACAAGTATCGTAATATTTTCTTCTTTGTGGGGTTGGCTGCCGTCGTCATCATGATACTGACGATGAAGGTGAGTTTTGTGGAGTTGTGGCAACAGATACGTCATGCTGGCTACTGGCTAGTCGTCATTATTGTGATGTGGTTAGGGCTTTACTGTATGAATGCGCTGACGTGGCGTACGATTATCCGTGGCAGCGGTCCTTGTCCTGTTCCTTTTCTTCGCCTGTTGAAAGTTACCATCTCTGGATTTGCACTTAATTATGCAACACCTGTTGGATTGCTCGGCGGCGAACCTTATAAAATCATGGAGATGCGACCTTACATAGGTGTGCAACGTGCTTCCTCGTCTGTGCTTCTGTTTGCTATGATGCACATCTTCAGCCACTTTTGGTATTGGGTTACTGCAGTGGTTCTTTGGCTGTTGTTCATGCCCCTCAATGTCTTCATGGGTATTCTACTGACACTCGTCACCTTGTTTTGTGCAGCAGCCATCTACCTTTTTGTCAAGGGATATAAGAACGGTATGGTCGTCAAACTGATTGACTGGGTGTCGCATATCCCTGGTTGCAAGGGATGGGGACGACGCTTTGCCGAAGCACATGCTGAAGACCTTCGCAAGATAGATAGTCAAATAGCAGCACTTCATCGACAGAACCGCCGTTCGTTTTATACGTCTTTCTTTCTCGAATACTTCGGACGCATCTTTCAATCGTTTGAAATCTTTTTCATGCTGCTTCTCTTTGCCAATGCTTCAGCCAATCCAATGACCTTTGTCCATTCGCTGCTGATTTTGGCGTTCACGTCGCTCTTTGCCAATATGCTCTTCTTCCTTCCACTCCAACTTGGTGGACGTGAAGGCGGTTTCGCAATGTCAGTAGGAAGCATCTACACAGGAACGGTCAGCATGGGTGTCAGTCTGCTTGTCAGAGTTCGGGAGATTGTGTGGACTATCATCGGATTGCTCTTGATTAAAGTTAAAAACACCCCAGTCACCCCTCAAGAAGGAATGACGTTTGCCATCCTTGCAGCAGGAGAAGGAAGCCGATTGAGAGACGAAGGCATACAGGTTCCCAAACCACTTGTAACTATTAATGGTGAGACCATGTTGGACCGTTTGGTGCGCATTTTTATGAGTTGTAATGCCAAAGACATCGTTATCATCGCTAATGATTTGAACCCCGATGTTCAGAAACATCTACAACAGTTGGAAGAACAAGGCATTCCACTTCACTATATCGTCAAAAACACGCTAAGTAGTATGCACAGTCTCCATGAAATCAAGTCCTTGCTAGGTAATGGTAAATCTATCGTTACGACCGTTGACACTATCTTTCACGAAGATGAGTTCAAGGCATTTGTCGATAGTTTTCGCCAGTCTAAATGTGACGGCATGATGGCTGTGACAGAATTCGTTGATGACGAGCGGCCTTTGTGGATTTCAACCGACGAGCATTATTGCATCACGGGGTTCTATGATGAGAAACAAGAAGGATGTCGTTTTGTCTCGGGTGGTATTTATGCCCAGGACAATCGTTGCTTTTCCGTACTTGACCGCTGTATTGAAGAAGGACAGAAGCGAATGCGCAATTACCAGCGTGCCCTCGTTGCTGCAGGACTCCACCTCCAAGCATGTCCTTTTACGAAGATACTGGACGTTGACCATGCCAGCGACATCAAAAAGGCTGAGGAATTTTTAAGTTGTTCATGATGCGCCTGATTGCCATAAGCCGAGACAAGCGTTTCTCAAAGAGTGATGCAGATGCAGCCATCCTCTATGCCGTCATTAAATGCCTTGAACAGCAAGGACATGAAGTTGTCTTGATGTCAGAAAATGAGTTTCAGGAGAGTAGGGAAGAGGTGGATTTAATCTTTGGCATGTACCGTGATGAAAAGACGCTAAGTATGCTTGATGAGTTGCAGCAGCATGGAATTTCCGCTTTTCCATCCCCCCAAGCCATTCGCCATGCTCAACGCAACTGCCACGTTGATATGTTGATGAACGCAGGTATTCCGATGCCACCTACGGGCAACGTCGGTTTTCCTTGTTGGTTGAAAAAGTCCAACGGATGGACAGAAAGTCCTACAGATGTCATCTTCTGCGAACATGAATTTCCTGCGAATCTTAACTTGAATGGTTATCTGATTCAAAAGCACATAGACGGTGACCTCGTCAAGTTCTATGGTGTTTTAGGCACAGACTTTTTCTATCCTTCAGATAATGAAAGGTTACGTCAACTCGCCACACAAGCAGCAGAGGTTCTCTCGCTTCCCATTTTTGGTGGTGATGCCATAGTTACATCGGACGGCAGTATTTATATCATTGATTTCAACGATTGGCCATCTTTTTCTCCTTGCCGAGAAGAAGCCGCTAAGGCAATTGCACAACGGATTTTGGAAGTTAATAGATCATAGTTAAAAGTTAAAGGTCGCTTGACTCTCGACTTCAAAAAGATGAACATAAAAAGTACATATAAAGCTTCAGACACAGAAGAATGGTTTGACATCATCTTCAACCGTCCGTTGGGCTACCTATGGGCACGCCTGTTCAACCACTTTGGTGTTCATCCCAATACCGTCACAGTCCTTTCCATCTTCCTCGGAATGGCTGGTGGACTTCTCTTCGTGAACGATGCTGATACAACACAGGGCTTTCTGCTCAACCTTCTTGGTGTCGCTCTCTTTGCTTGGGCAGACATCTACGATAGCGCCGATGGACAATTGGCACGCATGAGTGGAAAGAAAACCCAATTTGGACGTATTCTTGACGGAGCCAGTGGCGATTTATGGTTCATTTGTGCCTATGCAGCCATTGCCATACGCCTATACGACAAACCCATGGACTTTTCACTTCTCTCCTTTCACTTTTCACTTCCTCATTCCTGGGGATGGCTGTCTTGGGCGCTTGTTGTATTTAGCGGTCTCTTTTGCCATGCCACCCAGTGCCGTCAAGCCGACTATTACCGCACCATCCACCTCCATTTTCTGAATGGCACATCGCTCGACCGTTCAGCCGACCAACGTGCGATTTACGAATCGTTGTCATGGAATAAACACCCCATTCAAAAGTTTTTCTATTTTCTCTACCATCGCTATACGTCCGCTCAAGAACGTTCGGCACCTCATTTCCAGACTTTGTGGAATCATCTTGAGAAAACATATGGTAACAACGTACCCCAATCCTTCCGTGATGAGTTTCGGCGTCGCAGTTTGCCTTTAATGAAATATGCTAATTTCATCACTTTCAATATTCGTGCATTTGCACTTTATACCGCTGTTCTGACTGACCGTCCATGGCTCTATCCGCTTTTTGAGATGACAGTCCTCACAGCGGTCTATCTATACCTCCATCATCGCCATGAACAACTATCAAAATCTATGCTTTGACTACGGAGGTACGCTTGATACCGGAGGCATCCATTGGGCTGACTTCCTTTGGCAAGAGTATCAGTATCACCATGTACCCGTGACTCATGAAGCCTTCTACCAGGCATACGTTCATACTGAGCGCTATTTGGGACAGCATGACGTCATTCATCCTGAACATACATTCCGTGAGACGCTGAGCATCAAAGTTCAATTGCAGCTCCATGAACTACTTTCAGAAGAACAGTTAAACTCTGAGAGAAACGACGCAAAGCTCATTGTTGATTCTTCCTATCAACGTGTTTTAGCCGTACTAGAACATTTCAGGCCCATCTTGCAGTCATTGTCCAAGAACCACACCCTGGTGCTCGTCAGCAACTTCTACGGCAATCTCAACACCGTCCTTCGTGAGTTCCATCTCGACACCTATTTCAAAGATGTCGTTGAATCCGCTGCTGTGGGAATCCGCAAACCCGACTCTGCCATCTACCAACTGGCACTCCGCCGCAATCATCTTCGTCCTGAAGACACCTTGGTCATCGGCGACAGCCTGAAAAACGACATCTTACCGGCTCATTCACTCGGCATCCACACTGTATGGCTTGCACCATCTGCCACCGATATTCCCTCTGAGGTAAACTACCATATCACCGACCTAAAGGAATTGTTAATGTTAAACTATTCTTCATAAATAAGTTTGTTTATTTGCTCGCTTAGTTGTATCTTTGCAAATTATAAGTCAAAAAAAATCAGATATGAATTCAATCAATGTTAAGCCAGCCGAGGGTCGGCTGGGGGTAATGATAGTAGGCTGCGGTGCCGTAGCCACGACGCTGATGACTGGTGTGCTGATGGCGCGTAAAGGATTGACGAAACTCGTCGGTTCGATGACGCAATATGACAAAATCCGCGTAGGAAGCGGCAACGAGAAGAAGTATCTGGCATATAGCGACATCGTGCCGTTGGCTTCGCTCGACGACCTTGTCTTCGGAACATGGGATGTGTATCCGCAAAATGCCTATCAAGCCGCTGTTTATGCCGAGGTGTTGAAAAAAGAGGATATCGACCCTGTGCGTGATGAGTTGGAACAAATCGTGCCGATGCCCGCTGCGTTTGACAAGAACTATGCCAAACGTTTAGACGGAACGAACATCAAGAAGGCTCAGACGCGTTGGGAGATGGTTGAGATGTTGCGCGAAGACATTCGTCGCTTCAAGGTTGAAAAACAATGCCAGCGTCTCGTGGTTCTTTGGGCAGCATCGACCGAAATATATGTTCCTGTGAATCAGTCCGTTCACTACCATCTTTCCGACCTCGAGGCTGCGATGAAAGCAGACGATCGTGAACATGTCGCCCCATCGATGTGTTATGCCTATGCGGCCTTGAAAGAAGGTGCGCCGTTCATTATGGGTGCGCCCAATACGACCGTTGACATTCCTGCCATGTGGGAACTGGCTGAGCAGATGTGCGTACCGATTGCCGGAAAGGACTTCAAGACAGGTCAGACATTGGTAAAGTCAGGTTTTGCTCCTATTATCGGTACACGTTGTCTGGGTCTCAATGGATGGTTCTCAACCAATATCCTTGGCAATCGTGACGGATTGGTGCTCGACGAACCTGAGAACTTCCACACAAAGGAAGTCAGCAAACTTTCGACGCTGGAAACCATCTTGCGCCCCGATGTGCAACCAGACCTTTATGGTCATGGCAACGATGAGGACACACAGTATTATCACAAGGTGCGCATCAACTATTATCCGCCGCGTCGTGACAACAAAGAAGGCTGGGACAACATCGATATCTTCGGATGGATGGGTTATCCGATGCAGGTGAAGATTAACTTCCTCTGCCGTGACAGCATCCTTGCCGCCCCACTTTGCCTCGACCTCTGTCTGCTTATCGACTTGGCAGCACGTGCAGGACGATGGGGCACGCAGCGCTTCCTTTCGTTCTTCCTCAAAAGCCCGATGCACGACTATACAAAAGGCGAACTGCCCGTCAATCATCTCTATCAGCAATATACGTTGCTCAAGAATGCGCTGCGTGAAATGGGCGGTTACGAGGCTGACGAAGAATTAGACTAAAAGCCACTGAAAGAAATCATGAGAAATTCAGATAAAATATATTGCAGGATGTGCAAACATATTTTGTCTTTGGCAAAAGAAATTTATCCCAATTTGTCTAAATTTCTTTCAGTATTTGTTATTCTATTTTTTGTTATTGGTGATGTCTTCGCTCAAGTTACTGGTACGGTGATAGATGCCCGCAGCAAGAAACCTGTAGATTATGCCAATGTCTATTATGACGGAAAGGGAGTCGGTAATCTTGCAGACGAACATGGCCGTTTCATTGTGAGTGAACATGAGGAATGGACTGAATTGACTGTGTCGTCGATGGGTTATGTGACACAGACGGTACATCTGCAGCCAGGAAAGACCCAAAACCTGCGTGTTTTGCTTGTTCCCCAGCCACGCGAATTGGCGATGGTGACGGTGGAGTCGAAACGTACCCGTTACAGTCGCAAGAACAACCCAGCCGTCGAACTGATGCGCAAGGTAATTGCACATAAAAAAAGCAACGATTTGCACAGTCGTCCCTTTGTCACTTTTTCGAAGTACGAGAAGATGACGTTCTCGATGAATGAAGTGTCAGAAAAGGTGTTCGACATGGATTCAGCCAAGCAATGGTCTTTCCTTAAGGACCACGTCGAGTATTGTCCGCAGACAGGCAAATTGATTCTGCCTCTGACGGTCGATGAGACACACAGCAACATCTTCTACCGTTTAGACCCTAAGACCGAAAAGACGTTGGTGAAGGCGAAGAACTCACGAGGCATCAACGAACTTATCAACACGGGTGAGATTCTGAACACTGTGCTGAAGGATTGCTTCACCGACATCAATATCTACGACGAAGAGTGCAAACTTATCCGTTTGCGTTTTAAGAGTCCTATTGCCAATAGCGCCATCGGCTTCTATCGTTTCTATTTACAGGACACTCTTTGTATCGAGGGCGATAGCGTCATTGACGTCGGTTTCATTCCAAACAACCAGCAGGACGTCGGTTTCTCGGGCCATGTTTATGTGATGAAAGACTCGTCGTATCAAGTACGCCGTGTTGAGTTGACCATTCCCAAGCGTAGTGATGTAAACTGGGTGGAGTCGATGTCCATCAATCAGGATTACGAAGATGTGGGCGATGGTGCACGTGTTGCCGTCAGCAACGACATGCTGATTGAACTGCGTGTCAATTCGTGGCTTGGAAAGTTGCAAGTGCAATACACCACCCGCAAGTTTGATTATGCTTTTGATGAGATACCCAACAGCGTGTTCAAATATGTGAAAGGTAAGACTTTTATCGAACCAGATGCAGGTATGCACACCGACGAGGCTTACTGGAAACCGCTGCGAAAGGTGGAACTCACTCAAACCGAGGAGAAGATGGAGTCGTTCCTCGACCGCATCACCAAGATACGCGGTTTCAAATACCTCATGGTGGGTGTGAAAGCCTTACTGGAGAACTTTGTCGAGACTTCCGATTCGCTGCAGAACAACAAGTTCGACTTTGGCCCAATTAACACAGTCATCAGTTACAACGACTATGACAAATGGCGTTTCCGTGTTTCGGGTTTGACCACGGCCAACTTGAATCCGCATCTTTTCTGGAGTGGATATGTCGCCTACGGTACACGTACGCATAACGTCTATGGACGCTCTGAACTCACCTATAGTTTCAACAAGAAAACTTACCTCCAGCGCGAGTTCCCGAAACATAATCTCAGCATCAGTTATTGGAACGACATCACCTCTCCCTTCGATAAGTTCATTCCTACCGACAAGGATAATATGTTTACCAACCTGCGTACGTCGAAGGTTGACCAGTTCACGCATACGAAAGAGGTACGTCTGACCTACGACCGCGAATGGTACAATGGTTTCAAACTCTCAGCCACTTTTGCCCATAGCAGCAACCGTGCGGTCGATGCGCTCTTCTTCCAACGTCTCGGGACAGACCCTGTCGTCTCCGCTACGCACGACATGTCCCGACTCACTTACAACCCTGCTCAGCACGAGGGTAGCCTGCGTACGAGTGAAATGAAAGTATCATTTGAATTTGAGCCAGGTGCATCTTATATCAACACCAAGCAACGTCGCATCAAAGTCAACAAGGACGCTCCCGTCATCACTCTCAGCCATACGATAGGGCATCATTCTCTTTCTACTGTTGAAGGTTGGGGCGGAACCTACAATGTGACCGAAGCAAGTCTGTTCAAACGTCTCTACGTTCCTGGTGGCTGGGGATTCATCGACACCGACCTCAAGGCTGGCATCCAATGGAACAAGGTGCCATTTCCGCTGCTCATCCATCCTGCGGCCAACCAGTCCTATATCATCATGGACAACACGTTCATGCTTATCTCTCCTCTGGAGTTCTTGAACGACCGTTATGCACAAGCGATGGTGAAGTGGAACCTGAGTGGAAAAATCTTCAACCGAATCCCATTGCTAAGGAAATTACAATGGCGCGAAACCCTCGGTTTCAATGTTTTGTGGGGAAGTCTTAGCAGTAAGAACAACCCAGCCACAAGCGGCTATACCGACCCTGCACTTTTCTACTTCCCTGGTCATTTCCGTGCTGCTGGCGACGGCTCTGTCTATTACGAGAACAACACCGTCGTTATGGACACAAACAAACCCTACGTTGAACTTCGTTTCGGTATCGGAAACATCTTCAAACTTTTCTACGTCGAATACGTTCGCCGTATGACCTATCTTGACGACCCCAACAGCCACCGCCAAGGCTTCCGTGTCGCCATGAAAATGATGTTCTAAATCCCTGTTACCTTCTTTTAAAATTGCACCACAGTATAACTTTGTGCGGACTGTGGTTCGTGTCAGGATGGACTGTGGACCATTTATCGGTCGTCCACAGTACAGTTTTTGACCCTCTTCAAACAACTTTTTTCCTTTCCTTTTTTGCAATTCAACGATAATTTGTAACTTTGCAATCGAACATTGCCATCATACCTCGGCGGAGGTTGTGCGATGTGGAACATTGTGGAAACTTATACGTTTACAGTTTAGTTAAACATTCCGAAGCTTGGTCGCAAAGGAAAAGAGCAGATTAAACGTAAACGTTCACCTTGCGTGGACGTTTATTTGTTTTGCTCTTTAGGTATGACCAAGCACCTGGAATGTGAACAAGTTGCGTTCACGTTTTTTATATTCAGGTGCTTGGCCGTGTTGTTTACTGAACTTGCAGCGCATTCTTTATAATTCAGAAAACAACAATCATGCATAACTCCACACGCTCAAAGTCAAATTCTGCGACGAAAGGCGAGATGAACTTCAAAAAGGACTTTTGTCTCAAGTACTTTGGGAAGTCTAATTGGCAATTGGATGTACTCAACGAAGTGGATATCCTGTTGCAAGACAAGACGGGCAGAAGCATCCTTTATATCGAATCGAAAGACCACATCACCAACGATGCTGGTTTTCGAAAAGCTATTACACAGGTCATCCTGACGAATAAGAAACAGGAGGCCATCCTTCCTCGTGTCGCACTCATCTATCGCGATAAGCAGGAAAACGATGTGTTGCAACTCATCGACTGCTCCGATAATTCCGTGATGTTCAACAACGACATCAACTGGGCAAAAGAAAGAGCCAGCAACCCCACACGCGATGCCATTGACCGCATCAACGACCGCCTAAAGGGTCGCATCACCACCTATCGAAACGAAGAAATTCGTGATGTTTATCAATTGTTGATGCTTGGAGAAGAAACTGCCATCAACATCACGGAAAAGAACGTCAACGTCGTCTATGAATCGTGGCGAAACGAGGTCAAGTTTGTAGAGGGTGTGAAGAATGAGCAGGACCTAATCAACCTTTTTCTCGTCGATATTCTAAACGGAACAGAATACAAGGTTCCTGTGTATGAATGGGTTTCTGAAAACGACCTCTTTGGAAAGAAAGTAAAAGAGAAGCGAGTGCAAGTGGGTGAGGAAGCCGTGAAATTCGAGGGGACAACCTTGAGTAGATACAAGATGATTTTTGAAAACAACGAGATTCTCGGCATCCTCTATCGAAGTTTTCAAGTATCACCATTCTATACCATTGCCGACCATGATAGTTACCACGCCTTTTGGCGCCGCTATCATCGTCCGCCCGAAGTCAACGAGTTTTTCAAAATCATTGAACACAGCGCACGCCTCTATTCCGAGCAGTATCGTCGCGACACAGGTGGTGAATATACGCCTTCGTGTTTTGTTCAGAAGCAGAATGAAATCCTTGCCCAACACTACAACTTGGACGAGTACATCGTTTGCGACCCTTGTGCCGGTGTTGGAAATCTCGAGAACCAGTTTGGCAAGGATTATAAACAATACTGCTACCTATCCACTCTTGAGCAGATGGATGTTGACACCTGCAAAATCAAGGGTTTCGAAAACGCGATTCAATACGACTATCTGAAGGACGACAAACAACCACTTTGGAAATACAAAGGTCTGGAACTTGACATCCGCGAGATTTGCAAACGCGAAGGTCGTAAACTGATGATTGTGATGAACCCACCTTATCAACGAAAGGCGGGGTTCAAAAACGACCTTGCCATCGAATTCTTCCTGAAGGTTTGCAAATTGGAACCTGATGTTATTGTGTATTATTGTAAAACGGAATTCTTCTTGCGTCCCAATACAGTCAGTAACTATGTCAACTCTGGCTACAAGATTGTATCGCATATCTTCAGCAACGCAAAGGAAACATTCAAACTCTCCGAATGGGCATTAAGTCAAGTTATTTTTGATAAGGAAAATGGAGAAACATTAACTGGTGAATATATAAAAACAGAGCGTTATGAATTGAATAAAAAAACTCAAATACTGGATTACGTAAGGTCATATACATTTGACAATATACGTCCACAACTTATCGATGAAATAGAAGAATCAATTAAGAAAAATTCTACTGGTTTAATTCTGGGACAATGGACTAATCAAAATTATTGCCTAGTATTAAGTAATCGCCAAACAAGTAAACGCTATATTACAACTAATAACTTACAATTTACCCTTCTTCTCAAAGGAATCAATTTCAATACACACGGAAAGTATTTTGAAACAAGCAATTTGACATATCGTGGAACCTGTGATGAAATTTCTCAAGAATTGTTCAACGACGCCATCATGTTCTCCCAATTTTATAAAGGTATTCTTTTTACTAATAAGGGAGAAAGAAATTATGTTATGCCTTTCACGGCTGAGGAACTTGGATGTGCCAAGAACGACTTGAATGTTTTGTTTGCGGAACACGACCTGTTTAGCGGTCAAATTGAGCAGTTTGATTTTCGTGAGTGGTTTCACCAGTTTGATTTCTCTCCCGAAGCAAAAGACCTTTACGATGCAGCCCTCGAAGTGTTCCGCTACTACCATCGCTCGAAGGACTACCAAGACCGCGACTACAACGACTCTTTCTACGACATCACAAACGCCATCATGGGCAAGGACGTCACGTCGTTCCAAGAACTTGAATCCGACGATGACCGACGCATCACCCGTGTCAAAACAACCAAAGGCACACGTGGTTTCGGGCGTAATACCATACGCTACGTGATCGGCAGCAAGGACTTACCCATCTTTGAGCGTTTCTTCGATGCACGCGATACATTGGCACGCAAAATCAACCGTCAACTCGTCGAGCAGCATCTCTTGCTTTGGGAACGTGAAAACATTTACTAATGAAAGGAAATGATATAGTGGTTGTCACAATTTTAACGTTTGGACACAAAATCTTTCGATTGTTTGTAGGGGCATAGCTCGTCTATGCCCAAATCGTTGGAGGGCGTAGACAAGCTACGCCCCTACAAGGAACCGTGATTTAATGTATATACTGCTATATCATCTCCAAAAGAAAAAGGACAACCCAAGAGAGTTGTCCTTTGTTGTCTTTGTTGTCTTCAATCTTAACGACCACCATACATCTCCTCGTAGTACTTTTGGTAGTCGCCGCTGGTGACGTCGGCTATCCAATCCTGATGGTCAAGGTTCCAACGGATGGTCTTGACGATGCCTTTGGCAAAGGGAGTCTCCGGCAGCCAACCCAGTTCGTTGTGAATCTTTGTGGGGTCGATGGCGTAGCGCTGGTCGTGGCCGAGGCGGTCCTTGACAAAGGTGATGAGGTCGTCGTTGATCCAATCGATGCCCTCGCGGTCGGTTTTGAGCACTTTTCGGTATTCAGGTTCCTGTTCCATGATGTCATGGATGGTCTTGATGGTCAGACGCACGATGTCGATGTTCGTCATCTCGTTGTGACCGCCGACGTTATAGACTTCACCTTCACGACCTTTGCGGACAACAAGGTCGATCGCCTTGCAATGGTCTTCGACATAGAGCCAATCGCGCACGTTCATGCCGTCGCCATAGACAGGAAGCGACTTACCGCTGAGGATGTTGTTGATGATGAGAGGAATGAGTTTCTCGGGAAAATGGTACGGACCGTAGTTGTTGGAGCAACGCGTAATGGTCACAGGCATCTTATAGGTGTCGTGATAAGCCATCACAATCATGTCTGCACTCGTCTTCGAGGCGCTATAAGGTGAGTGAGGACAGAGTGGGGTCTGCTCTGTGAAGAACCCCTCAGCACCAAGCGAGCCATAGACTTCGTCGGTCGAAACCTGATGATAACGGACGCCGTCGCGCCAAGTAGGGTAGCCCTGTTCATCACGACCTGTCACCCAAGCACGTCGGGCTGCATCAAGCAGATTCTGCGTACCGAGGATGTTTGTCTGAAGAAATAGTTGCGGATTTTCTATGGAACGGTCCACATGACTCTCTGCGGCAAAGTTGATAACAACATCAAACTTATACTCCTTAAACAACGACTCCACCAAATCTTTGTCGCCGATGTCACCACGGACGAAGAAGCAACGCTCATTGTCGATGTCTGGACCAATTGTCTTCAGGTTGCCTGCATAGGTCAGAGCGTCCAACACCACAATGCGTACATCGTCGTACGTCTTCAACATGTATTTTACAAAGTTTGCGCCGATAAATCCGGCTGCACCAGTCACAAGATAAGTCTTCATATAGGTATATCGTTTAAAGTATTTACTTAATCTTAACTTTGATAGTATTTCGGCAGATTGAGACGTGGAAGCGTGGTGATGTTCCGTGCCACCTTCTTGCTTGTCTTCGTCTTATTCGTATCAAGCGGAACGACGGTGGGACGTGTCTGGTCCGTCTCAAAGAGTTGGATGGCCCGCTGAATGGTGATGTCATTCTGATTGATATATTGGAGGTATTCCTGCATGTCAAACATGTTATACACTATGTTGCCATAGATGGCATTCTCGAAGAGTGACTGAGAATGACGAATCATGTTGTTGCGACGTTGGATGCCTTTACTGTCGGCAAAGAGGGCAAACTGCTCGATGAGATGCTGGTGGCGTAAATACTGCACAAGTTGATCAGCCGTCTCATAACGACTAAGTTCGGCACGGTTCTGATCCGTATAATTGAAGCAGAACTCGACAATAAGTCCTCGTGAGGCACATTGTGTGAAATAAGGAGTGAAGAGGGTAGTGTCCTCGGCTACAAAATAGTCGGGCATAATGCCTCCACCACCATAGACAATGCGACCAATGGTTGTTTTGTACTGCTCACCTGTCTGCTGGATGGAGTCCTCATTGAAAAACTCTCCGCGGTTGTAGCGTGTGATAAGGTCTTGCTCGTAATCTTCAGTATGTCCCTTTTCGTAAGGCTTCTGAATGCAACGTCCCGAAGGTGTGTAATAACGCGCTATGGTCAAGTGGATGAGACTACCGTCGCTAAATTCAATGGGTTGTTGCACAAGGCCTTTTCCGAAGGAACGACGGCCGACAATGATGCCGCGGTCGTTGTCCTGAATGGCACCCGCAAAGATTTCAGCAGCCGAGGCTGTCGTTTCATCAGTCAGCACGATGAGAGGCAGACGTTGGTACGAACCACGTCCATCACTTTTATAGTCCTCACGCTTTGCCTTACGCCCTTGTGTATAAACAATAAGTCGGTCATTAGGCAGAAACTCGTTGACCGTCTGAATGGCAGCTGCGAGATAACCACCACCGTTGCCACGAAGGTCGATGACAAGACCCTTGAAACCTTCTTGTTGCAGTTGTGCCAATGACATCAGCAGTTCGGGATAGGTCGTGTCGCCAAAGTTGCGCATGCGAATGTAGCCCAGTTCGGGTGTGAGCATGTAAGCAGCATCAATACTGTGAACGGGGATGTCGCCACGGGTGATGGTGAAGTTACGCTTCTCGCCATGACGCATGATGCCGAGTTTCACCTTTGTTCCTTTTTCTCCTTTCAGACGATGCATGGTTTCTTCGTTGGTCACACCTTCGCCCACATAAGGTTCCTCGTCCACGCTGATAATACGGTCGCCAGGCAGCAAACCTGTCTTTTCCGAGGGGCCGCCGTGAATGACGTTTGAGATGAAGACCGTGTCACGTTTGATGGTGAATTGAACGCCAATGCCTGAGAAAGAACCGCGCAGGTCGTCGTTGGCCGTCGTGGCGTCTTGTGCAGAGATATAGGAAGAGTGGGGGTCGAGTTCGCTCAGAATCTGCGGCATGGCTTTTTCAACCAGGTCTGAAATCTGGACAGTATCAACATATTGCTCGTCGATGATGTGGAGCAAGTCGTTGAGTTTGTTGCTTGATGTGTTAATAATGTTCAGACGGTTACCAGAGAATCGGTTGGCAAGAAACGTGCCAATGATAATGCCGGCGACCACGCTGATGGCTATGATGATGGGAACAAATCGGTTGCGGTTCATGTGTAGTTCTGAATCAAAGATTATTCTCCAAGATAGATGACCTCGATGCCAGCACGGCGCAACAATTCAATACCATCCTCCAGACGGTACTTCTCGCTATAGACGACACGTTTGATGCCTGATTGGATAATGAGTTTGGAGCATTCCAGACAAGGCGATGCCGTGACATAGAGTGTGGCCCCGTCGCTTGAATTGTGCGAACGAGCTATCTTCGTGATGGCGTTGGCTTCGGCATGCAAGACATAAGGTTTGGTCACGTCGTTTTCCTCGCAGACATTCTCAAAACCGCTCGGCGTACCGTTGTATCCGTCGCTGATAATCATCTTGTTCTTGACAATGAGTGCACCGACCTGACGGCGCTGACAATATGAGTTTTCAGCCCAGATGCGAGCCATGCGCAGATAGCGTAAATCCAGTTTGTGTTGTTTTTCTTCTTGGGGAGTCATTATAATGTCAAATGTTTATAGTTTTGTGGTGCGGAGACGAATGAAGTTCTGCTCGTCGGCATGAATCATAAGGATGTTGGCATCGCCTGTGTAGGATTTAGCATTTTGCAGAATTGTCAACAGTTGCTGCGTCAGCAGGCTGGCCGAGGGATTGTCAATCGTTTCGAACGACATGGTCATGGTACGATGCTTACCCTCTGCATGCCAACGTCCCGAAATCGTGCAAGAAGGGTCTAACTTGCCAAGAAATGAACTCTCGTTAAACGTGATATAGTATGAGTCCAGGTTGGCAAAGAGTTCCTTCACTTCGTCGTTCAGCGGTTTTCCATTGATGGTTGCCCCGCTGATATAGAATGTCTTGCCCAGAAAGATTTCCTCGATGTCGTCTTCTTTCGAGCAAGATGTGCTGATAATTACTGGCATGAGCGCAATCAGCATCAGCATCAGTATTTTCAGAAATGTATTCACTTGTTAACAGTCTATTGTAAATCTTCAAATCGGTAAATCTCGAGACATCCTCTTCGGATGCTAACCAAACCTTCGCGTTGCCAGCGGTTGAGCGTGTTTGAGACATTCAGGCGGGTGTCGCAAATCAGTACCGCCAAGGTCAACATCTTGATGTGCAAGACCTTGTGTCCTGTGTCAGTCAGCGCGTGGTTGCGAATGAAACGTATGATACGGTCTCCTGTCGAGTCTGGCCACGGCTCGCACATCTGTGCAGTCACGCCCTGCAATTTGTTGCAAACGAGGCTCAGTACATTGGTCTTCACCAGTTCAAAACTTGAAATCAGACCGCTCAACTGACGTTTGTCGATAGTGCATGTGCTGCCGTCCGTCACAAACGAATACGAACGAGCAAACCGTTGTTTCATTCCCCAGAGATTGTGTGGTTCGAGCACCATAGGCACGTTGTCCATCTGCTCCGACAGCAAGAAACCACTTTCGGCGTCATGAAGTTCGGCCATCACCGTGCCGCTCAGCACATAGACGATTCGGTCGCAGCGTTCGCCCTGACTCACAATCGTAGTACCTTCTGCATGTTTGTGAAAGTCGAAGTTCACACGTTCGACGATCTGCATCAACTCCGCCTTGCTCAGTCCCATGAGCAGCGGCAGTTCCTGAAGTTTTTCAAACATCTGCATAATAGGTACACAGTTCTTTTAATCTGCAAAGTTACGACAATAAATTAAAAATTAAAAATTAAAAAATAAAAATTGGGGAAGAGGCTGCAAATAATCCTGTAATAGTTACGATAAAGCGTAGATAAATCAAATAAAAAGGAAGAATAAAAAAACTTTTGGACACAAAATCGTCACAAATAATTCGCAAAATCCAAATTTTGCGCAAGATTTAATGAGATTTTGTGTCCAAAAGTTAAAATGTCATTATGTCTTCAACAATTTCATCTTCTCATAATTCGTAGTTATTTATTTCTCTTCGTCATCCAGACGTCTCAATCTGAACGTGTCGAAGGCAACCCATGAAAGGGTATTGGGACGCATGCTAAGTAAGTGCACACCGATTCGCACACTATCGCAGTCTTTAACCGTAAATTCCAAGGTGTTGCGATAATGCCCTTTCATAAAATAGTATTCAGCACCAGGAATAAACATCGGAGACCATTGTTCGTGGGTCTCCTCACGATACAAATTTTCATCAGCAGGCAATGGTTCCGTTCCACATTCTGAGGCCCAATTCTTCAGACGCACGCTAACCGTGTCGGCATAGAGTTCTGCCATCGAATACACCGTTCCGTTTTCCTTATCCTCAGCTTCTTGATACTCCAATTCAGCACGGCCTGGTCCGTCAGGACGATGGAACCCATAGACGCTGAGTTCGTATCGTCCTGGTTTGATTCCATGGAGCACTTGGTAAATGTCAAACGTCTCAAGATAGTAGTCGGGGGTGCTACCCGTTGGATAGAATCGAGGTCCTCGGTTCTCTGGACAAATCCAACCATTGACTCGTCCACCATAAAAGTCTGGATTCTCAATCAGTAAAGTCGGTTCCTCGCCCGGTTTTAAATCTTTGGGGACATACGGCATGAACGGTTCGTCCCAAATGAGAATCTTGTTCTTAATCAGGATAAAGACAGAGGCGCCAAATAACAAGAAGCAAACCAATGCTGTCAAACCCATGATGGTCCAGAAATGTCTTCTGCCTGATTTCCTTTTTTGTTCAATACGCTCGAACTCAGTCTCCACCTCCGACATGTCGTGATAACGCTTGCCAATAGGTTTGAGACAGCGTTTGACAATCTTGTTCATGCTGCTGCCCAACTCCATCTGCTTGAGAATGAGGCCCAGCGAATAGATGTCGTTACGTACATCGGGCGAACCACCTTGTGCTTGCTCGGGCGACATATACTTTTCCGTACCTCCCGACTGTTTTAGCACGGCAAAAGAGTCAGAGTCGGCAAGGCCGAAGTCGATGAGTTTCACCATCTGGCCGTTCGTCGTGACCATGATGTTAGAAGGCTTTAAATCACGATGAACGATATTCTTTTGATGCAAGTACCCTAAAGCGCTAATCAGTTCGCCCGTCACCTTCCATCGTTGTTCCTTCGTTGGGGCACTTTGAAGGAAATCTTCCAGCGTCTGACCTTCCACCCATTCCATCACGATGCAAGGACCGATGCCCTCGACTCGCTCCAGGTCGTAGGTGCGAACGATGTTGGGATGCTGCAGTTGCACGAGAATCTCAAACTCCTTGCGAAGCATCTCTTGATAGACGGACAGGTCAGCCTCTTCGGGCAGCATCCCTTTCAGCATCCACCATTGCCCATGTCGCATGGCTTTCACCAAGACATTGTGCGACGTCCTTCTGACCTCGCTCATCTGTGTCCATTGGCTGTCAATACCCTCAAAGCCATCTGCTCTGAATCCAGATCCTTCTGATTGCACATTCATGACGATTACTGATTATTCGTTTTTCATTTGAATCCCGAAAAATGACGAATAGAAAAAATGTTTTTGCAGATTTCTTAATTTTCGAACATTTTCGGAATCTTCTAACACGCGTATATATTTATAACGTAAAAACACGGAAAAAGTATGAAACAACTCTATCTTTTTCCGTGTTTTTTTCGATTGCGTGTAGGGGCATAGCTCGTCTATGCCCAAATCATTTAGGGCGTAGTCAAGCTACGCCCCGACAATTATCTGTGAAAAGAATTAAAATTCGAGAAATCCGTAAAATTCGTAGTCAAAGAATATCCTTGTTTACTCCTCAATCACTTCGAAGTGTACGCCGCCCAGACGTCCTGCTACATAGGGTAGGGGCTTGCTGTCGTTGTGCTGCAGGTTATCCAGATACAAAGGTTCGTTTTCGATGATAATGGGACAATCGCATCGGTCGCCCACATTCAGTTTTGTCTTTTCCGCCTCCGTGATGATGAAAGAATGAGGCTGCCCCGTCTTTTTCATCACAATCCGACGGTCGGGTTTCCATCTTACCTCGACCATGATACCCACATCAAAGGCCTTTGTATCCATATGGCGAGCCAATACACGATTACTGCTTTCTCCCCCTTCACGGTTCGCCTCTATCGCACATGAGAAAGTGGCATAATCGCGATATCCTACTAACTGAGACAGCACATCGAGTGTGCGCCTCGATGGTCTTACCTGCCGTTCCTCAGTCAAATAACCCCACAATCGCTTCAACGTATTCAATGAAACAACTTGGTGTGTGTGCTCCCACACCTGGTCCTCAAGCCATGCAAAGTCCTGCGACGACGTTATCTTCCGTCCTAACTTTTGCTCAATTGCTTCGCACAAATCTTTTTCGTTCACAACTATTGTCTTGATCTCCACGTTCAACAACTACAAATTTCACGAATTATATATACTTGTGACACGTGGAATGTTAAATTTTTACGCAAAGGTACAAATAAATCGTCCCCCTTCCAACGAAATTTCTTAGAAACTTCGCGCATGGACAAACATGGATGAATTCACGCTAAAATCCCCTAAAAAACCTCAAAATTTACACCGCAGTGCACCGACATTTGCACCACAGTACGCGTCAGCACGAACCACAGTACAAAATATTTTATACCGCAGTACAAAATCAATCTTAAGTAACCTAATTTATCGGTACCGTCTAACTCTTTCAAAAACAGTCCTTTATTCACAATCCTACTGGATAAAAAGTTGTCTCTCGTTGTCTTGGTTGTTTTTATTATTAATATTTTTTCCAAAATTGACGTCTAGATTTCTGCAGATTGACGTGTCTAAAAGTCATCCTTTGTTGTTTCTGCTGTTTTTTAACTCTCTCACGCGCACGCGATACATATTATTAATAGTCCTCCCACAACTATCTCAATTCGTAAAATTCGTGTCGTTCGTAGTTGTGAATTCATAAAATCACTTCGCTTTTCCACGAGCAATTTGTAGAAAAATTGAACATGGACAAACATGGATAAAAAATATGCATTTTGTTCCATTGATGTTTACTAATTTTGCAAACAAATAATATAAATGAACATGAAAAAACAATTTATTCATCCGCAAATGAGGATTACAAAGACTGAATTGTCAAGCCTTTTGCTTTCACAATCTGAAGGAATTATTGGTGGTAGAAATGACTACGGTTTACAGGGTTGGGAACAGCCTGTAGGCGATATTGAAGGTGGTCGAAATGACTATTCTGGAGGTTTATGGTCACAAGATGATGTTTCAGGCATTACAAGTGGTCATCAGGACTATGGATTAAGTAGTTGGTAATTTACTTTAAATACTATATTAATATGAAAAAATCATTCTTTCTTATCATGCCTGTTTTGACAATATTAATGACAACGGCATGCAATTCAAACGATGAATCTGAGGAGATTGTTTCTTCAGCTCGTAAACAACGTGTACTTACTGTAACTCTTAATGCGGAAGCTGAAAGTGCCGTAAAATCTAATGCTCTAAGAACGACGCAATTAGTGGACAAAGGTGAGAGTGGACTCAGTGCCACCTGGGAAATGGGAGATGTTATGACGGTTTATAACAAAACAGCGCCAGCCCCTGAATACGAAACGGTCAAGGCTTCTTCTACTACGAAAAACACCATTTTTACAGGTATGGTAGATTGTGAAGTGGATGACGTATTGCGTTTTTTCTATCCAGAAGTCGGTACAGAGGGCTCAGTGACAGGCACGGCAGGTAATTTGACTCTGGACATTTCGAATCAGAAAGGAACGCTTGAAGATATTCAAATGCATTATGACTTCAATTATGGTGAGGCAACGGTTACGGCTGTATCTGCCGAAACGGCATCTGCAAACATGGGCTCGACTGAAAATCTGATGGCTATTTGCAAATTCACATTTAAGGTGGGCAAAGAGTATATGAAGGATATTCGTAGTATAGACATATCTGGTGTTCCGGTCACGGCTAATTATACACTTTCAAATCGTCGAACACCTACATTAACGCCGTCATCCCCATCTACGCTTCATGTTGCTGCAGGTGGAATTGACAATACCGTTTATGTTGCTCTATTTCCAGGAAATACTACACCGTCATTTATCTTAAAGACGTCGGATGGTGTGTATGAAGGATCATTATCCACATCAAACCTAGAAGCAGGAAAATTCTATAGCGTGACCGTGGACATAACAAGAACAGGTAATACTGATGATTATGTAGAAGTATGTGGAATCAAGTGGGCAAAAGGGAATCTCTTGTATGACACCATAAATGGTGGTGATGATGGCTTTATGGAAAACTATCGTATTGCTTCAGATCAATGGTATTTAGTTTCTGAGTCTGCAAATAACAGTATAATTGATAAATTTATGTTTGGTGATTTAGGAAATGGTAATGCCAGTCGTGTTTCTGAAGGAAGAAATTATAGCGCAAAAATGTATCTAGATAATATCT
>R23__coassemble_190_pt1 | contig 44214 bp, 32 predicted proteins | sample R23__metabat2_high_PE_006 | metagenome-assembled genome bin R23
CCCCCCTTCTCTTCAACTTTACCCGCTGCGCCCCCCCGGGGGGGGCGCCCTTTTTAAAAGGTCATTGCTAAAACACCGGGCCCCCCCCCGGGGTCGTCCCTACAATGCGAATCATCATCATTCACACATGTGTTTTCATGTGTAAGTAGAAAAGGAATAAGAACATCGCCCTGCAACGATTGGACATCTAAACGAATCCAAGTTGCAGGGCGATGTTTTTTGCAGTTCGCCAACTCCCCCTCTTTCGGAGGGGGTTGGGGGGAGGCGATCTACGCCTCGCCCGGGTTCATGTTGAACGGAGCAATGGTGCCGCCGGGACGCTGCTGCTGACGCTACTGCAGGCGGATTTCGCCAAACTGCTGCTCATACTTGTTGATGTTGTCCTGAAGGGCAAAGAGCAGGCGCTTGGCGTGTTCGGGAGCCATGACCACACGGCTGCGCACTTCGGCCTTCTGCAAACCGGGCATCATGCCGGCGAAATCGAGGATAAACTCGGACGATGAGTGGGTAAGGATGGCGAGGTTGGCATAGACACCCTGCGCCACGTCGGGCTTCAGTTCGATCTGAAGTTGCTGATTCTGTTGTTCGTTAGCCATAATCTTTTTGAGAATTAAAGTTATAAGTTTTAAAGCAGTGGTGCATAGTTACGGATAATTGGCGGATTATTCGTAACTTTGCACCATAAAATGAAGGAGAGCACAGCAAAAAGACTTTCACGGACCGACCAACTACTGGACCGACTGCGCAAAGGCGACGGAGCGATGACACGTCGCGAGCAAGTGGAACTGGCGGCACGACTGACGCTGTGCAGCATGGCAGCAGAAAAACACGGAGAATTGAACTTAACTTTTTCCGACTTTGCACGTAAACAAAGTGTATGACACGCACAGAGTTTGAACGGTCTGTCCGCCAGTTGCGGCCCGAGATGCTGAAGGTGGCTCGGAGCTTTTTCGCGTCGCCCGACGATGCCGAGGACGCTGTGCAGGACGCTCTGGTCAGGCTGTGGCAATATGCCGAGCGGATTGACACCCGTCAGAACGTCGCCGGACTGGCTGTGCGTGTGACGAAAAACTGCTGTGTGAACCTGTGGCGAAGCAGGCAGAAGACCGACGACCAGCCGAGCGACGGAATTGACGCATCTCCACACGAGCTGCTGGAGGCCGACGAACTGCGGAACGCACTGTTCAAGGCGGTCGATCAGCTGACTCCTCGCGAGCGCGAACTCTTCACCCTGCGCCAGTGGGAGGGACTGTCGAACGACGAAATCGCACAGCGCACCGGCATCGCGAAAAATTCGGTGAAGGTGATGGTGTCGGGCGCACGGCACAAGCTGATGCAACTGCTACGCAGCTTTTTGGAATCCTAAACAAAGATGACGACCATGACGAGCGAAAACAAGATTCAGCAACTCATCGACCGCTACATGGCTGGTGAGACTTCGCCGACCGACGAACGGGAGTTGGCACGACTGCTCGAAGCCCAGCACGACCTGCCCACCGACTGGGCAGCGGTGCGTGCGATGCTGGGCGAACTGACGCTGGGCGAACTGTGCTTCGACCGCATCGTGAGGGGACGCCGACGGCAGCTGTGGCTGAGGCGCACAGCATTGGCTGCCGCTGCCTGTGCAGCCATCGTGCTTGCATTGCTGTTCTGGCCCTCGGAGATCGTGCCGACAAAGCCTCAGCAAATCTTCTTGTCCCAAGAAATGGCTCTGACAAAGGCATGTCTGCCCACGACCACCGACGCTCAGCCGACCACCGTTCCTCCCGAGCCCTCACGACCGATGGCACAGACGCCTGTCCGCCAGGACCGACAGCCTCAGCCCCAACCGACGGTAGAGGAAGAGCCCTTGCTGGCAGAGGCCGACGTGATGGACGAAGCCATCTATCTCGACCCCCTGCCCGAAGCGGAAATACCTTCCGCCGGAGAGTTGGCGATGAGCATACGCGAACGCGGAGAACGCCTTCAACAAAGAATTAGCAGCCAACGCGCTGAGAATGAATTTAATTTCTAACCCTTAACACCTTTCGACCAATGAAAACCAAGATTTGGACCACACTGATTGCCTGCACACTCCTTCCCTCGTTGGCCTCTGCCCAGGCTGACGCACGGCTGGACAGCCTCGAACGGCTGTTCGAGGCGTCAGGCATGAAAATAAACAGAGGTCAATCCCACCATGGATACCGCGGAACCACCTATTCCTTGAGAGCCAGTCAAGTTTGGCATTGCGACACCTTGCCTAATTCAGTCATGGAATATTCGGGACCATTCCATTTGTTTATCCCCAAGAAGGACAGGAACGGACAACCTATGGCACAGGGCGATATGCGCGAGGTGGTGCAACGCTCGCGCCGCACTTTCGACGACTTGATGGCAACGGCAGCCGAGAGTTACCACTTCGAGAAACACACCGACACTGAGGACACCCTGCAATACAGCATAGCCCTGTCGAGCATGGAGGGAGACTCGATTGCGAGTCGTCCGTATGGCATACGGAAAATCGCCTTTCAGAATGTTGCTGAAACGGCTACACTGAGGTTCACAAAAAAACATGATAATTGGGGTGGATTCAAGGTTCTGGAATACTATCATGAGTACAAAACGATGGAGCCCGATGTGCAGGAATGGGGAATACCATTAGACGTGAAAGCCTACGAGGCTCAGTTGGCGAAAGTGCTGAAACACCGCCATGTGAAACGGCGCCCTGTCCACTGGAAGCATGACCCGAGTTGTCCGCCTAATGCCATGAAAGACTATATCCAAAGACAAACAGATCCCCATAACGAAGGCTACGGCGAAACGACGGGAACCTGCTACTTCGTCCCTGCCTCGGAGGAAACGTTGGCCTACGAATTGCTCAGCAAAGTTTATCGTCTTACGAAAGAGTATGTTGATGCCCACCCTTCAAATGACTATGTATTCAGTATCAGTCAAAAGTTCGACAATAGCATGAATTTTATTTTATCCTGTCAACTGAACTTTTATGGTAAGAATGAGAGCAAGCACGCTTTAGACTATGCATTATACGCTTACAAGGACAAGGCAGGCTTCTACTTCCTCAGCATCGTCACCGACGGCGACTTGTGGATGCCGCGCGACTGGCCGCGACTGAAATCGTGGGTGAACGGAGTGAGAAAGGAGTGGTGACAAAAAAAGCCTCCCCGCAGACTTCCAATGAGGAAACTGGGGGAGGCTTTGATGTGCAATGCCGACTGCTTAGGCTTCGCCGGGGTTCATGTTGAACGGAGCAATGGTGCCGCCGGGACGCTGCTGCTGACGCTGCTGCAGGCGGATTTCGCCAAACTGCTGTTCATACTTGTTGATGTTGTCCTGAAGGGCAAAGAGCAGGCGCTTGGCGTGTTCGGGAGCCATGACCACACGGCTGCGCACTTCGGCCTTCTGCAAACCGGGCATCATGCCGGCGAAATCGAGGATAAACTCGGACGATGAGTGGGTAAGGATGGCGAGGTTGGCATAGACACCCTGCGCCACGTCGGGCTTCAGTTCGATCTGAAGTTGCTGATTCTGTTGTTCGTTAGCCATAATCTTTTTGAGAATTAAAGTTATAAGTTTTAAAGCAGTGGTGCATAGTTACGGATAATTGGCGGATTATTCGTAACTTTGCACCATAAAATGAAGGAGAGCACAGCAAAAAGACTTTCACGGACCGACCAACTACTGGACCGACTGCGCAAAGGCGACGGAGCGATGACACGTCGCGAGCAAGTGGAACTGGCGGCACGACTGGCTGTACCTGCCATGCTGGCGCAGATTTCGACCATCATCATGGAGTATATCGACGCCTCGATGGTCGGACACCTCGGTGCCACAGCCTCGGCGAGCATCGGACTCGTCGCCACGACCACCTGGCTGTTCTGGGGACTGGGCAGCGCCGCCGCCACGGGTTTCTCGGTGCAGGTAGCCCACCGCATCGGTGCGAGCGACTCGGCAGGAGCACGAAGGGTGTTGCGCCAGGCGTTCACAACCTGCCTGTCGTGGGGCCTGCTGCTCGGACTCATCGGCACGAGCATCAGTTGGCAACTGCCCTACTGGCTCGGCGGGACGGACGACATCTGCCATGGCGCCACACAGTATTTCCTCGTGTTCGCCCTCTCGATGCCCTTCTTCCAACTCAACTTCATGATGAGCAGCATGCTCCGCTCAAGCGGCAACGTCAAAGTGCCCAGCCTGCTGAACATGATGATGTGTCTGCTCGACGTGCTGTTCAACTTCCTACTCATCTTCCCGACACGCGAAGTGGCGCTCTTCGGCACCACCTTCACCCTGCCGGGTGCCAACCTGGGCGTCATGGGTGCGGCGCTGGGTACGATGCTGGCCGAGTTGGTCACCGTGGGTTTCCTCTTCTACTTCCTCTGCTATCGCTCAATGCACCTGCGCATCCTCGGTCGCAGACGACTGGAGACAACGACGTGGCGCAGTTTTCTGCCTACCCAGCGCGTACTGCTGAAGGCCGTGAAGATCGGTACGCCCATCGGTTGTGAACGCGCCATCATGTGCGGCGCTCAAATCACCACGACGATGATTGTCGCACCGCTCGGCATGTTTGCCATCGCTGCCAACTCGTTCGGTGTCAATGCCGAAAGCCTCTGCTACATGCCGGGCTACGGCGTGGCCGACGCTGCGACCACACTCGTGGGCCAGAGCATCGGCGCGAAGCGTGAAGACCTGGCGCGCAGTTTCAGCCGCATCACGGTCACGATGGGCATCGCCGTCATGACCTTCATGGGACTCGTGATGTATCTCGCAGCCCCCGTCATGATGGGCATTCTGACACCCGTTCCCGAAATCATTGAACTCGGCACCGAAGCCCTGCGCATCGAAGCCTTCGCCGAACCGATGTTTGCCGCCAGCATCGTCTGCTACGGCGTGTTTGTCGGTGCAGGCGACACCCTCATTCCAAGCAGCATGAACCTCTTCGCCATCTGGGCGTTCCGCATCACGCTCGCCCTTCTGCTCGCCCCGCTGATGGGTCTGAACGGCGTGTGGCTCGCTATGTGTATCGAACTCAACCTCCGCGGCATCCTCTTCCTCCTGCGTCTGCGCAGCCGTCGATGGATACTCAAATCAATAAGACAAAAAGCATGAACACGATCAAGAACCAACATTTTGAAGGCGAACGCCCCCTGTTCGAGTCGCACAACCTGCGCCTTGAACAAGTCACCATCGGCGAGGGCGAAAGCGCCATCAAGCATTGCAGCAATATCGAAGCGAAGGACTGCACCTTCATCGGCAAATATCCTTTCTGGCACGTCAGCGGCTTCACCATCGACGATTGCCACTTCCACGTCGGCGCACGTTCTGCCCTGTGGTACAGCGACCACCTCACCATGCGCAACACGGTGATTGACGGCCCGAAGATGTTCCGCGAAATGCACGACATCGACCTTGAGAACGTGGTTATCAACGACGCAGACGAAATCTTCTGGCGCTGTCAGAACATCCGTGCACGCAACCTTGAACTGCACGACGGCACCTACCCTTTCATGTTCTGCGACGACATCCGCATCGACAATCTGAAGAGCGACTCGAAATATGTGTTCCAGTATTGCAAGAACATCGAACTGCACAACGCCCACATCGTGACCAAAGACTCGTTCTGGGAATGCGAGAACGTGGTGATTTACGATTCGCACCTCGACGGCGAGTACCTCGCATGGCACAGCAAGAACGTGCGCCTCGTGCGCTGTCATCTTCTGGGCGAGCAACTGCTCTGCTATGCCAACCAACTCGTACTGGAGGACTGCACCTTCGACGCTGCTTGCGACCGTGTGTTTGAATACAGTAATGTCGAGGCCGACATCCGTGGCCATATCGAGAACATCAAAAACCCGACCTCGGGACACATCACTGCCGACAGCATCGGTTCGGTCACCCTCGACGAAAACATCCAACAACCAGCCAATTGTATTATTAAAATACGTAACCATGAATTACAACTTTGACGAAATCATTCTGCGCCGTGGCAGCGATTGCTACAAGTGGGACTGTGCCGACGGCGACGACGTGCTGCCCTTGTGGGTGGCCGACATGGATTTCAAGGCAGCGCCCTGTATCCTGAGGGCACTCGAGGAACGTGTGAAACACGGCGTCTTCGGCTACGAGAAAGTGCCGGAGCGCTACTACGAAACCGTGATGCGCTGGTTTGAGCAGCGACACAGCTGGCGCATCGAAAGGGAGTGGATTCAGTACACCACCGGTGTCGTACCGGCACTGTCGAGCATCATCCGCGCCATTGTCATGACGGGCGACAAGGTGCTGCTGACCACGCCTGTCTACAACTGTTTCTTCTCCTGCGTCCGCAACAACGGCGCGGAGGTCGTGGAGAGTCCGCTCGTAGTGGGCGACGATGGCATGTACCACTTCGACTGGGCTGATTTTGAGGCGAAATGTGCTGACGACAAGGTCGTTGCCTATCTGCTTTGCAACCCGCAGAACCCCGGTGGACGTGTGTGGACGAAGGACGAACTGGCACGCATCGGCGACATCTGCCGACGTCATAACGTGCTGGTGGTAAGCGACGAAATACACAACGAACTGGTCATGCCAGGCTATACCTACACGCCCTTTGCTTCAGTGTCGAAGGAGAATGAAGCGCATTGTGTGACGTGCATCTCGGCGTCGAAGTCATTCAACATCGCAGGTTTGCAGATGGCAAACATCGTCTGCAGCGACCCTGCATTGCGGAGACGCATCGACCGCGCCATCAACATTCACGAGACGTGCGACGTCAACCCCTTCGCACCCGTTGCAGCCATGGCTGCCTATAGCGACGAGGGCGCTGAATGGCTCGACGCGCTGAACCAGTACATCAAGGGCAATTTTGACTACCTGACCCAACAGTTTGAATCTTTATATGGTAAATCCGTAAATTGTAAATTCCACGTTATGCCGCTCGAGGGCACGTACCTCGCCTGGGTGGATTGCAAGGACCTCTGTGCGCTGCATCACACCGACAGCAAAGGCCTTGAGGAACTGATTGTCCAGAAGGCCCGCGTTTGGTTCAACGAAGGTTCGATGTACGGACAAGCCGGCGAAGGCTACCTGCGCATCAACCTCGCCTGTCCGCGCAGCACACTGGCCGAAGCGCTCCGACGCTTTGCAGACTTCGTAGCATCATGACGCACAGCATCAACAACAGGAAAGCCCCTCTAACAAGCACGTTAGAGGGGCTTTTCTATTTTCGGTTCAATCTAAAGCATTAGTCGAACGTCCAGTGAACCGGTTCGCCAGGGATGAAGCTGACAGACGAAACTGAAACGCCGAAGAACGGGTCGTTGAACAGATGAGTCAGCATGCTGTTGCGCAGCAGCGAACCTACGATGGCCTGCACTTTCGACTGCACCTCTCCCGTCACCCACTTGGCGGCCACGGCCTCGGCGAGTGCATGCTCCTGGCCGTCGGAAGTGCGAACATAAGGCACGAGTTCTTCGTCCACGTCACCATCTTCGTCCATCACCATCTCGTTCTTGAAGAATACCGTTCCCAGACGAGTACCCATGTTCGGTGTGTAGAAGGCAATGTCGAAGTAGGTGTTCAGCATCATCGCTGCCATGTCGCCCGTAACTTCAAGTTCGTCGTCCGTGTCGTCAGAATTCTCCATCATCTTTACCAGTTTCACGATGTCTTCACGCTTGCTGTCCACCATAGCCACACGCAGAGTGGTGACATTCAGCATGTTGAACCATGTACTTGCCGATGTGGGAACAAAGTCGGCATACGACGTGAAGTGTCTGGTAGCCCACTGGTTCTCAATGCCGATGCCCAGTACGAGGTTGTTACCCTGATTCATGCGCATTTCGAGGTCCAACTTGCCGTTGTTTATGCGGAAACGTGAGAGCACGATGCTGTACGGGCCAAAACCGATGCTGCCCGTCACGTCCATGCGGTCGATCATGGCATAGTAGCTGACGGCGCGACGTTGCTTGCTTCCACTGCCACTGTCGTTCAAAGCCAGTTCGGCAATGTCCATCGTCGTGTTCATGATTTCAGCACCGTCCACATAGAAGTGGGTCGTGGCGTGTGTCGGCATCTCGAGCGACATGTGGATGGCCTTGCCGCTCTGAAGTTGGGCAAGTTGTTCGGCCGACAGACCCAGACGGCTCACGTCGTTGCCGTCAGCCACGAAACGGTCGATGTATTCCTGCGTGATGTCGTAGGTCTTCGTGTGCAGAACACCCGTCGAGCCAGAGCGGTCGATGGTCACCTTGTTTTCACGACCCTGCGAGTCCGTGAACTTGATGTCCAACGACTTGCCGTCGCCTGTCGGGTTATACACCCATTGTCCCGTCGTCGGGTCCAGTTGGAGCGTGCCTGAATAGGCCGAAAGATTTGTCTTGACGGCTGCGAAATAGTCGCTGCCATACCTTGCAGGGTCTTCAGCCACTGTAGCCAGCGCCACGATAGGCATGTACGACTTGGGGTCCATGCTGGCATTTTCCAGGGCTTCCGACAGTTCGTCCAGTGCCTCGCGCTGCGGTTCCGTAACATCGGGGTTGATGGCGTCGATCAGACCATTCATACCGTCGATGACGGGCTGCGAAGACTGCGGCCAGCCGATGGATTCAGCCTTCGGGGCATCGATAGGAATGTTGGTGCCGCCACCGCCGTTACCACCACCGTTACTACCACCACCTTCGCCGTCACTGCCACAGGCAGCAAACGAACCTGCCAACAGCGCAGCGGCTGCCAGCATCAGGAGATTCTTAATGTTTGTTTTCATGATTTTGATTTTGTTGAAAAATTTAAGTGATTTAGAAAAAGTGATTAGATGACGGTTGCAAAGTTAGGCAAAAGACACCAAACGGACATTTCAAATTTGCAGAAACAACATTACAAATTCGCAGAATCTGCATTTTTTCAACATTTTTACATTAAATTCAACCTCGGCCACCTTCTTTTTCAGAGTGTAAGCAATCTGTACGTCCAAGTACTTGGAGAAAAAACGCCAAGCGCTTGGCGTAAAATTTCCAAGCGCTTGGACAAAGTGAAAAAGTGGAAAAGTGTTACGGTACCATCACCTTGTGTCCACCGACAATGTAGATGCCGCGTGGCAGGCCTTCGAGGGTGTCGCCGATGCGGCGTCCTTGCAGGTCATAAACCGCACCCTGTACTTCGTCATTTGTACTTGGTACTTGGTACTTGGTATTTGAATCTATGCCTGTGACAACATCGGGCGAGGCTGAGCCATAGAAGTAGAGGTGGAAATTGTCGAAGATGGTCCAGTAGCCGTCGGACGAGACGGAACCGCGCAGACCAATCTTGAACGACGCACCACGGCGTGTGTTGGTGGAGAGCACCTCGTTGTTGTAGAGGTGGCGCTGGAACCAGGCTGCGGCACCGGCCATGGTATTGGGGATGTAGCGCGACTGGCCACCTGCCTGCACGTCGTCGTTGCTCAGGCTGGACGAACGTGCCTCGTCGCCGATGTGGCAAATCTTCTCACTCTTCGAAGCGATGTAAAGTTGGGCGCTGACGTTGTTGACGCCACGTTCATAGTCGTTCATCACAGCATCATAGGCACCTGGGCGCTGGAAGGCCTGGGCGGTCAGTTTGAACGTGCCTTTGGGCATGTTTGTGAGCGTCTGGTAGAAGTCGAACGTGCGCTGGAAGTATTCGCAGCAAGAGTAGTCGTAGGTCGGCATTTCGCTCCATCCAAGGTTGCTGGTGATGGAGGCGTTGTCAATCATGAAGGTGAGGTCGAAGGGCTGTGTGAGGTCGGTCGGCGTAACGTTCGAGAGGAAGTTCATGGCTGCCGTGCGGGCATCGGTGACAAGCGGACGGACGTCGGCGGCTGTGACGGCTGCACGCGACTGTGCCTCGATGTCCTGAAGGGTGGTCTCGAGCGTGTTGTCGGCATCGGCAACGTCTTCGGTATGCTCGACGCGCTTCAACCTGCGAATCTGGGCGATGAGCGTGCGAAGGTCGGTCTGGAGAGTTGTCTTGACACCTTGCTCGAATGCGGCCACTTCGTCGGCCTTGAGGAGAATCCAGCGCTGGGTTTCGCCCGAATCATAGAGGTTGACCGTGACGGCCGACAGTGTGCCGTCCGCATTGGCGGTCAGGGCATGCGGGGCGTTGGAGTTCTCAGGATGGATGAACCAGAATCCGCGCTGGGTGACATTGCCGACCTTCACGTCGTTGCGACCACGGATGACGTGGAAGTTCTCGTTGGCCGTGACGGTCGAACGGTTGAGGGCCTTGAAACCATTGACGCCGTCACCTGTATAGGAGACGTAATGGCCTGTCTGGGCGTTGCGAATCTGGTAGTACTGATTGCTGCCCGTGAAGGAAACGTACCAGGCTGCCGACTCGGTCGCATCCAAGTCGCCCTGGTCAATGGCTTTCCATGCGAGACGGCCGTCAGACTCTTCGACGAGGTAGGAGTCGTAGAGACCGCAATCGGTATTCTCGTTCTTGATATAGTACTTCTGGCCGTCTTCCTGAACCAGCACATAGGCAGGCAGACAGAAGCCGCCACCCCAATAGTTGACAGGCACCAGACCGTCCTCCATCATGCCCTGCACGATGGTCGAACTGCCGATATAGACGGCCTGAATGTCGTTCCATGTCTTCGGACCGGCCCAGGCGCCTGCATCGAGGTGGGCGCCGTTGAAGGCATATTTGTTCTCCCAAATGGCTGTGCCGCCACCACCCTCTTCATAGACACCGTTGAACGGACGGAAACCCCAGTGGGCATTGTCGTAGGCTCCGCAGACCACAAGGTCGTCGCGGTTTTCCCAGAAACGCAGGGCAGCATTGGCACGTTCTCCGGCCCAGTCGCCGTTCATGCTCGTGCGCAGCCAGGAGTTTTCCCAACCGCCCCAGATGCCAAGCGTACCGCAACCGACACCGTGCTGCATCTCATGAATACAAGTACCTGAGCGCTGACCCATGTTTGTTCCCATGCGCATTCCACCGCCATAGCCACAGTCGGCCGTCGGTGTGCCTGGGCTGTAGTTGCAGGTGACGTGGAAACCGCGGATGCTGGTGTAGTTGGTCCACCAGCGGCAAGCGTCTTCCAATGCTGCGGTGATGCGCTCGTTCTGCTCAACAGGTGCGCCGTTGGAGATGTAGGTAAAAGTCACGTCGCCTTGAGGCAGCGTTGACATCTTGATGACATCGCCATAGCCGACGGCATAGTTCTTCGTCATGGCATAGGCGCGGATATAATACACGGTGGCTGGCTTCATCGGCATGCGATAGATGCGACCGTTGTAGTCCAGATAGTCGGTGCCGCACTGGTCGAGCACGGTCGGTTCGGGATTGGTCTCGCTATAGCAGAAACCTTGTTCGAGGATGTTGCTGGTGTTGCCTGTGACGGTCATGCGTCCGAAAGCCTCGCCACAACCACGTGCATAGCGGGGGTCGGTCTTGACCACCGGAGCAGTGCCGCTGCCGTTCGTCACCATGTACAGACGGTAGGCACGTTCCAGATTCTCAATCTCTTCCGCCATCTGCTGTTGCGTGCTGTTGAGGTTGTTGTTCACCGCTTTGGCTTGGTTAATGGCAGCAAGGAACTTGTCGGCACCTGTGAGGGAGCCTGTTCCGTAGCGTTCTACGGCCAGGTCGATGGCTGCCTGCAGACGGGCAAAGGCGGCATTGCTCACCTCTGCATCCTGTTTCAGGGTGCGCAGCGGTGTGGAGACTGCCGTGTAGCCGTCGGCATTGGTCTTCGCCAGTTCGGCACGTGCCTGAGAAAGCGTGGACTCCAGTGCCGAGCGGATGGATGCTTCCATCTTCAGCGAAAGAACTGATTCAGCCATTTCGATGTAGCGTTGCAGTTCTGCCTTATAGTCAGCGAAGGTGCCGCCAGCCCAGTAAAGTTCGAAGTTATCGACGGCGAGCCAGTTGCCGGTGGCTCCTACGGCACGGAAACCGATCACGGCATCCTTCTCGATGTTGGTAAAGATGAGCGTATAGGTGTCGTCCTTGCTGACAGCCGTCTGACCCAGTCCGCCCACAATCCAAGCGCCCGACTGCGTGGCAGCCGTGTTTCCTTCCTGAATGTTATGGGCAGCAGCCTTGAGAATAAAGACACCCAGTCCGAGATTTTTCACCGTTTGGAGCACCGAGGCATCGCCGACGGGATTACCGGCTTCAATCCATTTCTCCACATACGTGCTTCCTGCCTTCAGTGCAAACGCCGAGTTGCCCTGCGCTTGCATGCCGACCTGTTCCCAACCCGTGAATGCTTGCTCAAAACTGCGGTTCGTCAGGCGGTCACTCCAGTCGATGGGATGCTCCACCGACACCGATTCAGTGCGGTAGGTCTCCATGGCAGCCAGCAGTGCCTCGTTGGCAGCCAGCAGTTGTTCAGCCGTGGCAGCCGTGTTGTTCAGCACCGACTGCGCCGTGGCGATGGCAGTGCGGAGGTTGGCCTCGCCGGCACCACCTTCATTGGCCAAAGCCGTTGCCTCGGCAATGGTCTGTGCAAGGTCGTCGCGCAACGACTGCAAACCATTTCCTTTATAAATAAGCGTCATGTTCTGCCAGTTGAACCACTGCTGTGTGGAGGCCATGCGCAAGGTAATCTTCAGTGTGTTCTCGCCGACAATGACATTCTGGGCTACAGCCTCGGCATCGGGATGGCAGATGGCCTGTGCTGCCGACTGCATATTGTCGGGACGGCGCCATTCTTCGCCGCTTGTCCAGCCGTTGTTGTTGGTATTGCCGACCAGAAAATTCAGTTTAGTCATCAGCGGCACATCTGCCGTGATGGTATTGTCGCTCCTGGCCGTGAGTACAGGTGCCGAACCGCTGCCGTCCTCGCGGTACAGGCTGCGGAAATGCACGTCATAGACACCTGCCGGCACCGTCTGCGTCTGCGTGAGGGTGAGCGATTCGTGGAACTTCTCAAACTCGCCCCAGGCAAACGTCTGCGTAGCACTCACCCAACGGGTGTTGATGCCCACGCCCACCATATCGAAGTTGGTGAAGAGGAACGACACGTCGAGCGGTCCGGCGATGTCGGCAGCCGCTGTCGTAAAGAGTGTCTTGCACGCAGCCTGCAGTTGAGCCGACGTAGCACTGGCGTTGTCATACACCTCCTTCGCAGCCGTCAAGGCATCGGCATACGTCGCCGTCTTTCCTGCAGCGGCAATCGCCTCATAGATGCTATACAGACGCTTCTGCCACTTGTAGCGGGCATACGCACCATTGGTCACGCTCGTCTCGGCGATGAACGCCCAGCGAGTCTGACCCACGCCGCCGACCAGCGTCAGGTGACCGCCACGCGGCCAAACCACGTCCAGCGGCTTGCTGTGCGCCACGTTGGTCAGCGTATAGACACGGCTTCCACTCTGCGTTTCGGCAAAGCGAAAACTATAGTTAGACGTCTGGTCCACATAAATGTCGTAGGCATTTGCGCTCGGACACGAGATGTAGTTGTCGGCAAACGACTGCAGACGCACACTCACCGTCTGTCCCGAGACGATGGCATAGGCACGGTGAGGCTCCGAAGCCTTCGTGTCGCTATTGTTCAGACGCGTGGCACACGCATTCGTGTTCCAGTCCATGCCGTTGGTCACAAACGCATCGGCATCGACGTTGTAAAGATAGACCGTCGTCGTCGAATTCAGGGACGACAAGTTCTCACCCGGCACCTGTGGCGCCGTCCAATCCTGGGCCTGCACCGTCAGCGACAGGGCAAAGGCCACAACCAGAGAAGCGTAACTTTTACTTTTCATTGAGTTAGTTAGTGATGATAATAATATAAATTCCGACTGCAAAGTTACGACTTTTCAAGTTAATATATGGTTCAATTTTATTGCAAATACACCCATTTTTCTCTCAAAGATGCCCTTTTTGCGCTTAATTCTGACAACTACTCGATGACAACGCTAAGTACTTGGCGTGATTACGCTAAGCACTTGGCGTGTGAACGCTAAGCACTTGGCGTGAAAATTCCAAGCACTTAGCGACGACGATTTCGCACACCCAAAAACGACCGCAAAAACAGGCAATAATCTTAAAATGTGTTAAATATTAGAAAATAAATAGTACTTTGTATTGCAAGGTACTACTATTTTACATAACTTTGCCCGCGAAACAAGGAAAACGTCCCCAAAGACGCGCCCCATTTTAACTTTTAACCCTTAACTTTTAACTCACATAAAATATGGATGTAAACAACGCTAAATCGCAGATGCGGAAGGGGATGCTGGAATACTGCATCCTGCTGCTGCTGAACCGCCAACCGGCCTATGCCAGCGACATTATCACACGTCTGAAGGAGGCCGAGTTGCTCGTGGTCGAGGGTACGCTCTACCCGCTGCTCACACGGCTCAAGAACGACGGACTGCTCGCCTACCAATGGCAGGAATCGACGCAGGGCCCGCCACGAAAGTATTACGAACTGACGACGCAGGGACAAATCTTCCTGCTCGAACTCGACAAGGCGTGGGGTGAAATCACCAACACGGTCAACTATCTTAAAGACAACCACTTGCTAACCCATCAGACATTATGAAAAAGAATATCACCATCAATCTGCGTGGACGTCTGTACCAGATCGACGAAGACGCCTACGAACTGCTGCAGAACTACATCAACAGCCTGCGCAACTATTTCCGCCGCACCGAAGGGGGCGACGAGATTGTCGATGACATCGAGATGCGCGTTGCCGAACTCTTCGACGAACTGCGCAGCCAGGGCGTCGAGGCCATCACCATCGAACACGTCCAAAGCATCATCAGCCGCATAGGGAACCCTGAGGAGATGGAGGGAGAGGCCTCCCCCGACTCCTCCCAAGGAGGGGAGGCCGAAGCGGAAGAGGTCACTGACAAGGACTTCGAAGACGGTCAGGAAGAGAAGAAAAGTACGTTCAGCGACAATCTGAAGGGCATGTTCAGCGGGAAGAAAAGACTGTACCGCGATGCGAAGGACAAGATTGTCAGCGGCTTGCTGTCGGGACTGTCGCACCACTTCGGCGGCGATGTCATCTGGTGGCGCCTCGGCTATGTGCTGCTCTCACTGGCATCGTTCAAAATCCACTTCGACATATGGCATTGGGAGGTGAACATCGGCTTGTCACTCATCATCGCCTACATCCTGCTCTCCTTCCTCGTTCCACTGGCACAAAGTCCTGAGGACCGCCTGCGTATGAAAGGCAAGGAGGTGAACCCGCAAAATCTGGCTGACGAACTGAACGAGGAGGCCACGGCGGCTGCAACCCCGAAACCACAGCAGAGCAATGCCGAAGGCTGTATGAACGGCTGTCTGAGCGTGTTCGGCGTGCTGCTGAAGATTCTGCTCATCCTCGGTGCCGTCGCCTTGGCCCTGCCGCTGATCTGTTTCATCGTGTTCTGCCTGGCCATCCTGTTCAGCCCCGTCAACTTTGCAGAGAACACCGACTGGTTTAACAATGCGTTTTGGGAGATTTATCAAGCCCATCCGATGCCCGTGTGGATGTTCGCCATCTGCATCATCGCCGCAGCTGGCATTCCGCTCTACTGCGCCGTCCACATGTTCATGACGTGGTTCGACAAGACAAAGTCCATGAGCATGGGTCAACGCTTCGCCTGGCTCGTCGTCTGGCTGATTGCCATCGCCGGACTCATTTCTTCGTCGCTGTGGATTGAGAAGTACCATGCAGAAATCCGACAGGAGCAGCGCCAGGTCAACGACTGGGATGAACACGAGTACGAGGAACCCATCGACACACCGACCGATTCGCTCCAAATCGACAGTCTCACAGCCGACACCGTCCCAGCGGAGAATTGAAAATTGAAAATTGAGCATTGAATAATTAATACGGCTAAGCGCTTGGAATTTTCACGCTAAGCGCTTAGCGTTAAAACGCCAAGCGCTTGGAAGAATTTTTCCAAGCGCTTGTACGTTGAGAGAAAAGGTGGTCAGACTTTGATTTTGTCGAACCCCTCGCCGAAGACACCTGCGGCCTTGGTCTGGGTGATGAAGGCATTGGGGTCGATGCTCTTGACCATGCGGAAAATCTCGACGCTCTGCCGACGTCGTGCGACGACCATCAGAATTTCGACGTCATCGCCGCTGTAGGCTCCCTCGGCATGGATGAGCGTGACACCACGGTGAAGGTCGCTCAGCAACGCATTCTTGATGCGTTCGTGACGGCGCGAAATGATGAAGAACTGCACCGACTGATGGGCGAGGTTCAGAACGTAATCGACCAAGTACGACAGCACAAACATGGTCGTAAAGCCGAACACCACGCGGCGCCAATCGTGGAAGATGAAATAGAGCGACGAGACGATGATAAGGTCGCAAATCAGTATCACACGCCCCATCGACACGTTCTTGTACTTGTTGACAATGGCAGCGATGATGTCGGTGCCGCCCGTCGAACCCGAATGTTGAAAGACGAGTCCTAAGCCCACACCACAAAGACCTGCACCGATGATGCACGCCATGAAGTCCTGACCGTCGCCGAGTATCTGCGGCAGATGTCCTTCAGCGTCGTGAAACAGGGCCTGTAACAAGGTGAGCATGACGGAGAGCATCGTAAAACCGTAGATGGTCTTGATGCAGAACTTCCAGCCCAGAACCTTGATGGCGGCAATGATGAGCAGCACGTTGACACCAAAATACGTATACTGCATCTCCACACCCGTGAGGTAATAGACGATGGCGGAAATACCCGTCAGTCCGCCCGAAGCAATCTCATAGGGCAGCAGAAAGGCGGTCCATCCGAGGGCGTAGAGCACAAGGCCAAAAGTGATGACGGCATAGTCCTCCACTTCGTGCCAGACGGTGGTGCGGCGCCATTGCTGGGCCTTTCCCGAGGCGATGATTTCGCGCAGGCGCTTAATGTTTCCCATGCTTAAATTGGTCTAATCCTGATTTGAGGAAGTCGAGATAGCCCTGCACGTCCTCGTCGTAGGCACGGGAGACCGTGAGGGGATGTCCGTCGCTGTCGAGCAGGACATAGAAGGGCTGTGCGTTGGCCCCGAACTTGTGGCGCTGCAGATAACTCCACTTGTCGCCAACTGTGCGAAGCTTGCTTGTCTCGCCGTTTTCTTCGACGACGTAAGGCTCGGGCAACGACGTCTTGTCATCGATATAGAGCTGGATGAGCACATAGTCTTCCTGCATCGTGCGGGCGACACGTTCATCAGTCCATACGGCAGCCTCCATCTTGCGGCAATTCACACAACCGTAGCCCGTGAAGTCAATCATCACAGGTTTGCCCAGTCGCTTGGCGGCAGCCATGCCCTCTTCGTAGTCGGTGAAGGCAGGGCGCACCTCAGCCTCGGGCATGAGGTTGAAGTCCTGCGTCTTCATGGGGGGAGCAAAGGCGCTGATGGCCTTGAGCGGTGCTCCCCAAAGTCCAGGCAGCATATAGACGGCAAACGCCAGAGATATCATCGCGAGGAAGAAGCGCACCACACCGACACGACCGCCGTCTTCTTCGGGGTCGTCATGCGGAAAATGGAAGACACGCAGCAGGTAGAGGCCCAGCAGCAAGGCAAGGACAATCCAGAGCGCCAGGAAAGTTTCGCGATCGAGGATGTGCCAGCCGTAGGCAAGGTCGGCGACGCTGAGGAACTTCAGCGCAAAGGCGAGTTCGACGAAGCCCAGCACGACCTTCACCGTGTTCATCCATCCGCCCGAACGCGGCATCTGCTTCAGCCAACTGGGGAACATCGCAAAGAGCGTAAACGGCAGAGCGAGCGCTATGGCGAAACCGAGCATTCCGATGGTGGGCGCCAGGATACTACCGCCGTCGGTGGCCACTTCGACGAGCAGAAAACCGATGATGGGACCAGTACACGAAAACGAGACAAGTGTGAGGGTGAAGGCCATGAGGAAGATGCCGAGCAGTCCGCCAGTCTTCTCTGCCTTGCTGTCCACGGCGCTGCTCCACTTCGACGGCAGCGTCAGTTCGAACGCGCCGAAGAACGACACGGCAAACACGACCAGCAGCAGGAAGAAGAAGATGTTGAACACAGCGTTCGTAGCCAGCGAATTGAGGGCACTGGCACCGAAAATGGCTGTTACCAGCAAACCTAATGTGACGTAAATGACGACGATGCTCAGTCCATAAATCCACGCATCGCGTATTCCCTTTTTCTTGTCGCCGCTACGTTTGAGGAAAAATGACACCGTCATCGGGATGATGGGCCAGACACAAGGAGTGACCAACGCAATCAGTCCACCCAAAAAGCCCAAGAGAAAGAGCCTCAGCCACCAATTTCCCTCTCCCAATGACGAGGAGGCTGCTGAAGCCTGATCCTCAAAAGCACGCAGTTCTTCGACCACAGGTTGCCAAAGGTCGGCAGCCGCAAAATCTGCAGATTGAGCCTCGTTTTGGGCGACAGAGTCACTGACAGCAACAGCATCTTCACCGTTTTCTTCATTCGCCTCTGCCTTCACCTCTTCCGTAGTTCCCTCTTTTTCGGATTGGGGGACTGGGGGAGAGGCTGTGATTTTCACCTCGACATTGGTCGGCGGCGTGCACATCTGGTCGTTGCAGGCACCGTACTGCAGGAAGCCCTCAATCGTATAGGGACCGCCGTCGAAGAGCACTTTCTGCTCGAACACGGCACTCTTCTCGAAGTAATAGACCTCGGCACCGAACATGTCCTCGAACTTCTTCACGGGCTGTCCGACAGCCTTGAGCGGTCCGTCCAGACGACATCCCTTCAGGTTCTCGGCCGTGAACGTGCAGGGCGTAGGTCCGTACTCGACGACCTGCGTCGAATACATGTGCCAACCCGCATCAATCGTCGCACGGAACTGCAACGTGGCACCTTTCTCGGTCACGTTCGTCAGTTCCTGTTTTACCTTCACAGGACTGGCTGGCTGCGCCTGTACCGACAACACGGCAAAGAGCGTCAGCAGCATCGCCAAAAACGTTGTTTTCTGTCTCTTCATTTTGCAAAAACATTGATTTCTCTGCAAAGTTAGTGAATTTTCGGCGTAAACATATCGTTTCTTAACTTTTTTATGCGTAACTTCGCAGTGCGGAAGTTTTTCGGACACATCCGACGGCCATTTTCGCACCCCTGGAAATATAACTCCAAGCGCTTGGCGTAAAAACGCTAAGCACTTGGCGTTCGAACGCTAAGCACTTGGCGTTATTTTTCCAAGCACTTGGAACCATCAAAAAAACACACCTCATATGAACACCGAAATCACCCAGCGCGTAGAACGTCTGCGCCAGTGGATGCGGTCACAAGGCATCCACGCTTTCATCACTCCATCGACCGACCCCCATTCGGGCGAATATGTACCCAACCACTGGCACAGTCGCGAATGGATCAGCGGCTTTAACGGCTCGGCTGGCACGGCTGTCGTCACCCTTGACGACGCAGCGCTCTGGACCGACAACCGTTATTTCCTGGCGGCTGCGGAACAACTTGACGGAACACCGTTCACGCTGCAAAAACTCGGGCTGGAAGGCACACCGACGATTGCGCAATGGCTGGGAGAAAAGTTAAAATGCAAAGGAGAAATCATCAAGGTGGGCATCGACGGAACTTGCTTCACAGTCGCCGAAGCCGAGCAATTGGAAAGGGATATTTTACCTTTTAACTTTTCACTTTTAACTTGTTCTGATCCTTACACCGACATCTGGACCGACCGCCCCGTCATTCCGCAGAACCTGGTCGAACTGCATTCGGTGGAATATGCAGGCGAGGACGTCACGTCGAAACTCGGTCGCATCCGCGAAGATGTGCAGAAGCAAGGAGCTGAGGCGGTGGTCATCAGCATGCTCGACGAAGTGGCATGGGCCCTCAACCTGCGTGGCACAGACGTCGATTACAACCCCGTCTTCGTCAGTTATCTGGTAGTGGAGACCTCGCGTGCGCGCGTTTATATCAATAAGGAGAAACTGACCGACGAGGTGACAGAGTATCTGCGTCGGAACGGCATCGAGACAGCACCTTACGAGCAGATATTCAGTGACTTGCAAGCGCTGGACGTGCCTGTGCTGATTCAGCCCGACAAGACGAACGTTCAGGTGAAGCAAAGTCTGAAACAGGCTGTGATGGGCACTTGCCCCGTCACGGTCATGAAGATTATGAAGAACGAGACCGAACGTCGCGGCTATCATTCGGCGATGCTCAAGGACGGCATCGCGATGGTGAAGTGGACGAAGTGGGCCTTGGAAGCCATCCCGCAAGGCGGACAGACGGAGTTGTCGCTGTCGGCAAAGTTGGAGAGTTTTCGTGCCGAACAGCCGCTGTTCCGTGGCATCAGTTTCGAGACGATAATGGGCTACGGGCCACACGCAGCCATCGTCCACTACGAGCCCAGCGAAGCCACAGACGTGACGGTCGAACCGCACGGATTGTTGCTGTGTGACTCGGGCGGACAGTACCTCGACGGCACGACCGACATTACCCGCACCCTGCCCTGCGGCCCACTCACATGGGAGGAACGGCGCGACTACACGCTCTGTCTGAGAGGCTGGATCAATTTGGCCAGCGCAGTCTTTCCGCGTGGCACCTACGGCAGCCAACTCGACTGTCTGGCGCGCGAACCGATGTGGCGTTATGGCATCAACTACCTGCACGGCACAGGACATGGCGTCGGCCAGTACCTCTGCGTACATGAAGGACCGCACCAGTTCCGCATGAACTACATGCCGCAGCCGCTTGTGCCCGACATGACCATCACGTGCGAACCTGGCATCTACATCGCTGGCAGTCATGGCGTGCGACATGAGAACACCATGCTCGTCGTCGATGCGCAACTGCGTGAGTGCGAGGGCAGTGAAGGCCGCACCTTCGGCCCTTATTACCAGTTTGAGCAACTGACCCTCTGCCCCATCCTGACTGAGCCCATCGTCCGCGAACTCATGCAACCCGAGGAAATCGAGTGGTTCAACGCGTATCAGCAGACGGTGTATGACAAGTTGGCCCCGCACCTTGACGAGGAGCATCGGCAGTGGCTCTATGACGTGACACGACCCATTTGATTATTTACCGATTTACCAATTTACCATTTTCAATTCTCAATTTTCAATTTGACTAACCAGTAATGGCTTTAATAAAGACTGTTTGTGGTTTGACCCCGAAGTGGGGTAAGGACTGCTACTTTTCAGAAAACGCTACAATCGTGGGCGATGTCGTCATGGGCGATCAGTGTACCGTATGGTTCAACGCCGTGGTGCGTGGCGACGTCAACTACATCCGCATCGGAAACCGTGTGAACATTCAGGACGGCTCGTGTCTGCATACGTTATATAAGAAGGCTGCCATCGAGATTGGCGACGACGTGACCATCGGTCACAACGTCACGCTGCATGGCTGTACGGTGAAGAACTGCGCACTCATCGGTATGGGCGCAACGGTGCTCGACGACGCTGTCATCGGCGAAGGTGCCATCATCGCTGCTGGTGCCCTCGTTCTGAAAGGGACGCAAGTGGGCGACGGTGAACTTTGGGGCGGTGTTCCTGCAAAGTTCATCAAGAAAGTGGACCCTGACCAAGCACGTGAACTTAATCAGGGTATCGCATCGCATTACATCATGTACGCCGACTGGTATCGCGACACGCCGCAGCCGCAGCAGGAATGAAAGGGGGGTTACCCGAAAATGTGGTGATAGACGAGGTCGGCGGCGCCAGAGTTTGATTTGATGTAGTTGGCAGCCTTGTCTCCAGCCTTCTTCAGGAAAGCGGAATCGTCGATGAAACGGTCCATGATTTGCGCAAAACTAAGGGCGTCAACATATTCGAACGAAGCACCGGCCTTGAGCAACTCCTGGGCCTCCATAAACTTCTTGTTGTTTGGACCGAACAGCACAGGAATGCCATAGACGGCAGCCTCCGGCACATTATGAATTCCGGCACCAAAGCCTCCGCCTACCAGAGCAACGGTCGCGTAACGGTAGATTGACGAAAGTTTGCCGAAACAATCGACGATGAGCACGTCTGCTTCGCCACCAAGGGGCAGCGACGACGTATGGCGATGCTCCAGGTCGGTGTAGCGCACATAACTGAAGCCGTTGTCGTTGAGTTGCCTCTCAATCTTCTTCAGATGCGACTCGCCAATGACGTGCGGTGCGATGATGATCTTCCAGTCGCGATGTTTGGCAAAATACGGAATGTAGATGTCTTCGTCGGGTTCCCAACTGCTGCCTGCGATGAACGTACGTTTGCCGTGGCAGAACTGCTGCACCAGCGGCAGTTCCTGACTGGAGTTGCGAATGTCGAGCACGCGGTCGAAGCGTGTGTCGCCCGTTACCGTTGCACACGTGATGCCGTTCTTCGCCAGCAACTGCTTCGACTGCTCGTTCTGCACGAAAAAGTGGTCAAACTGATAGAGCGAACGCAACTGGCGTTTGCCCAGCCATGTGAAGAAATACTGATTGGGGCGGAAAATGCTCGAAACGCTATACAACTTGCAGCCGCGCCGATGTGCCATCGACAGGTAGAGGTACCAGAACTCGTACTTGATGAACAGCGCGATTTCGGGATGGGCGTATTTGAGGAAAAGATGCGCGTTGAGGTCGACGTCGAAGGGCAGATAGCAAATCACGTCGGCGCCTTTGTAGTCCTTTCGCACCTCATAGCCGGAGGGCGAGAAGAACGACAGCAGAATCTTGTATTCGGGATGGTACTTCCGCACACGTTCCATGATGGGACGTCCCTGTTCGAACTCACCCAGCGATGCGGCATGGAACCACACCACGCGGTCGTCCTTGCTGATGTTCTTTTTCAGGATGGAAAAAGTCTGTCGCTGGCCCACAATCATCTTGCGGACCTTCTTGCTGAACCATGAGGCTATCCAAACCCCGATAGCGTAGATGCTGATGACAAAACTGTACATGCGTTATCCGAGTGCTGCGATGGCGTTTTCCATTCGCTTGATGGTTTCCTGACGTCCGAGGAAGGCCGCCAGTTCGTACATGTCGGGACCCTGGCCTGTGCCGACGAGGCAGACGCGCCAGGCATTCCACGGACGTGCGCCGGTGGCTTCGGCCCAGGCATCTACGAGCGGTTTCATCTCCTCGACGGTGAACTCCTTCTCGTCCAGTGCCGAGAGCACACCGACGAGTTGGTCCATTTCCTGTGCCGTGGTGCCTTCCTTCCAGTTTTTGCGCACGAACTTATCTTCCTTGTCGTACGTTTCGGGGGCGACGAAGAAGAAGCGGCAGAGCGGCCACAGGTCGCTGACGAAACTGATGTTGCGCTTTTTCTTGTTATTCTCGCCATCGACATATTCGATGACCTTCATCTTCATCATCTCGACCACCTGCGCCTCGCGTTCGGGCGTGCTTTCGATGCCGTTCTCGCGGAGAATCTTGTCGAAGTCGGGCGTCCATGCCTCAGCAGGCTGTTGCATGAGATACTGGTGGTTGAACCACATACCCTTGACATAGTCGAAACGTGCACCGCTCTTCGAGCATTTCGAGAGGTCGAACAGGCTGACCATCTCGTCCAGCGTCATCATCTCCTCATGGCCTTCGCCCGGATTCCAGCCCAGCAGGGCGAGGAAGTTGACGACCGCCTCGGGCAGGTAGCCTTGTTCGCGATAGCCAGACGAGATTGCACCCGTCTGCGGGTCCTTCCACTCGAGCGGGAAGACCGGGAAACCGAGTTTGTCGCCGTCGCGCTTCGACAACTTGCCATTGCCGACAGGCTTGAGCAACAGGGGCAGGTGGGCAAACCGAGGCATGGTGTCCTGCCAGCCGAATGCCTCGTACAGCAGCACGTGCAACGGCGCACTGGGCAACCATTCCTCGCCACGAATCACGTGGCTGACCTCCATCAGGTGGTCATCGACGATGTTGGCGAGATGGTAGGTCGGCAGTTGGTCGGCGCTTTTGAACAGCACCTTGTCGTCCAGCACGCTCGAGTTGATGCTCACGTCACCACGGATGAGGTCGTCGACGTGGACATCGCGTCCAGGCTCAATCTTGAAGCGGACGACATACTGCTGACCATCGGCAATGAGACGTTCGACCTCCTCCTTCGGCAGACTCAGCGAGTTGCGCATCTGCATACGCGTCTGGGCGTCGTACTGGAAGTTCTCCACCTCCTTGCGCTTCGCATCCAGTTCCTCGGGCGTGTCGAAGGCGATGTAGGCCTTTCCGTTGTCGAGCAGTTGCTGGACATATTTCTTGTAAATGTCGCGACGTTCGCTCTGGCGATACGGACCATGCTGTCCGCCGAAGGAAACGCCTTCGTCGAACTTGATGCCGAGCCACTGGAAAGCCTCGATGATGTACTCCTCGGCTCCGGGAACAAAACGGCTCGAGTCCGTGTCCTCTATTCTGAAAATCAGGTCACCGCCGTGCTGGCGGGCAAACAGGTAGTTATACAGTGCTGTGCGCACGCCGCCGATGTGCAACGGTCCCGTCGGACTTGGAGCGAAGCGTACGCGTACTCTTCTTTCTGCCATGAAATGGTCAATTTGTTCGTTTGGGTGCAAAGTTACACAAAATATCCAAGAAATCCACGGAAAATGTACAAAAAACGCCGCTGACGAGTAGGATTTGTCTCAGATGTACATTTTTGCAGAAAAATATCACTACTCAATAAGCAATAAACTCACATTTCAAAATACACTTCATGCGCTTGGAAATTTTACGCTAAGCGCTTGGATTTTTTACGCCAAGCACTTGGCGTTCGAACGCTAAGCACTTGGCGTTATTTTTCCAAGTACTTGGAGACGGTGTTTTTCATGTGCATGATGATGGACATTGTCGTTAGTAGGAACTCCTCCCCGGAAAGGGGAGGTGCCCCAACGGGGCGGAGGGGTAACAAACATTATATGCGCTGAAGATAGTGACCCCTCCGTCGCTTCGCCCAATTGCTTGAACGCGAACGCGCAATTGCCCCTTTCCGGGGAGGAGTTTTAACCAGCAAAAACAAAAAACTTCGTCTTTTCCTTTGTTTTCCCCTCGCTTAGTCGTAACTTTGTAATGGATTAGGGAATAGTATAAGATTCGGAATCATGGGCATCAAGGAAAACTGGTTGCGCTGGCGTCATCGGCGCGGATTTGGCATCCATTCGCCGTGGGCTTACGAAATCATCACCGAAGCCCTGTGCGCGAAAAGCCAGTTCTACAAGTTCCAGGAAATCGAGGGAACGGAAGCAGACCGACAACTCTTCCGCCTCTTCGTGTGGCTGAAGCCGAAGCACTACATCGCCGCTGGCGGAGAAAAACAAGCCCTCGAACACATGAAGGCTGCCTACAACTCCTACACCGACCGCAGCGACGCTGAGGTCTATTACTTCGCCGCCGACCGTGCCAAGGAGGTGGAAAAGGCCTTTCAGGGCGGATGGATTGACCAACACTCCTGCCTCATCCTTGAAGGCATCGACGACAAAAGCCAAGAGATATGGCAAGCCATCGTGGCGTCGAAGAGCGCAACCTCGACCTTCGAGACGAAACACCGCGGCATCGCCTTCTACGACCCTGCGCGTCAGAAACAAAACTACCTTATATAATATGAAAAAGTCTCCGCTCTACACCCGCACAGGCGACTGTGGCCAGACCTCGCTCGTCGGCGGCCAACGTGTGTCCAAATGCTGCGACCGTCTCGAAGCCTACGGAACGATTGACGAACTGAACAGCCACATCGGTCTGCTGGCCAGCATGGTGGGCAGCGACGACGACCGCGCCACACTGACCGACATCCAGAACGTGCTCTTCGTCATCGGCTCGTATCTCGCCACCGACACCACGACGACCGAACTGCGCAGCCGCAGCATCGTCACCGACGAAATGGTCGCCCGCATCGAACACGACATCGATCTCATCGACAGCCAGTTGCCTCCGCTTCGCGCCTTCGTCCTGCCTGGCGGCACACAGGCTGCAGGCCAGGCCCACGTCTGCCGCACCGTCTGCCGTCGTGCCGAACGTTGCATCCTGCGCATCCATGCCGAATGTCCCATCGACGAACGTGTCACAGCCTACATCAACCGCCTCAGCGACTACCTTTTTGCCCTGGCCCGCAAGCAGAACATCGACGCCCAAGAAGCCGAAATTCTGTGGCTCCCGAACAAGAAATAGAAACTTTTTTCGCCTTTTCAGCAATTTTTTGTACTTTGTTCTTTGTACTTTGTACTTTTATTCTTACCTTTGCACCCGCAACTGCTTCAGTAGCTCAGTTGGTTAGAGCACATGACTGTTAATCATGGGGTCGTTGGTTCAAGCCCATCCTGAAGCGCAAGAGAGAGAATAAAGCCCCATTTCGGACGTCATTCTCTCTCATTTTTTTTAATAATACATGATGAAATCACATTTATTCATATTGCTTTTCCTACTTCCTACGTTGGTGTGTGCGCAACATGACAGCGACTCGACCGACATGTTCTACCGTCATTTGGAACTGAACGAGGTAGTGGTAAGCGGTATGGCGGGTGAGACAAAGTTGAAAAACTCCAGCGCTCCGATTTCAGTTGTGACAAACCTCGACCTTCGGCAACGTGCCGCCACCAACCTCATCGACGCCATCGCACTCGAACCGGGTTTGGCCCAAATCACCACAGGCGGTTCGATTTCGAAGCCCGTCATCCGCGGTCTGGGCTACAACCGTCTGCTGGTCGTCAACGACGGCGTCAGACAGGAAGGTCAGCAGTGGGGCGACGAACACGGCATCGAAGTGGATGAGAACAGCATCGGCAGCGTAGAAATCTTGAAGGGTCCGGCGAGTCTCATGTACGGTAGCGACGCACTGGCCGGTGTGCTGCTGCTCAAGCAGGCTACCGTCTTGCCACAAGGCACGATGCAGGCCAGCGCTGGCAGCGAATATCAGACCAACAACGGATTGTTCGGCTTTTCGGTGAACTTTGCCGGACACAAAGGCGACTTCGTCTGGGACGCACGTTGGAGCCAGAAACTCGCACATGCCTATAAAAACAAGTACGACGGCTATGTGCCAGGGTCACAGTTCCGCGAACATAGTGCGAAAGCAATGCTGGGCCTGCACAAACGCTGGGGCTACACCCACCTGACCCTCAGCCATTTCCAACTCACACCAAGCATTGTCGAGGGTGAACGTGACGCCACGACAGGCGAACTGGAACATGAGGGCGATGTGAAGACTTACGGCTATACCCTGCCCTTCCAGCGTGTGGAACACAACAAGGCGGTAGTCGAAAACCAACTGTACATAGGCGATGGAACGCTACGCACTACCCTGGGCTATCAGCAGAACCGCCGCAAGGAATTTGAGGATTCGAGGGACGAGGCTGGTCTGCACTTTCTGCTCCATACGATGACTTACGACGTACGCTACACGAGCGGCGACCTCGACGGGTGGAAACTCACAGGCGGTATGGGAGGTATGTGGCAGCGTTCGCTCAACCGTGGCGACGAGTATCTCATTCCCGCCTACCGACTTTTCGACCTGGGCCTGTTTGCCATGGCTCAGAAGGATGTGGACCAATGGTCGCTCAGTGGAGGTATGCGCTACGATCATCGCTCACTGCACAGCGAGGGCCTCATCGACGACGGCGCCGTCCGTTTCACTGATTTTTCAAGAGATTTCTCTGCACTCAGCGGCAGCCTTGGAGCCGTATGGCATGTGAACGAGCGCGTCAATGTGCGCATGAACCTCGCCCATGGTTTCCGTGCTCCCAATCTCTCGGAACTGGGTAGCAACGGCGAACACGAAGGGACAATTCGCTATGAAATAGGAAACAACGGACTGAAGGCTGAACACAGTTGGCAATTCGACCTCGGACTGGACATGAGCAGCCGCTACGTGTCTGGAACCGTGGCCCTGTTTGCCAACCGCATCGACAACTTTATCTTTGCTCATCGCACAGCCGAAGTCATCGACCCGTCGCTCCATACGTTCCGCTACACCCAAGGCGACGCACGTCTGTTGGGCTTTGAAGTAGCAGTAGATATGCACCCCATTCACAGTCTCCACTGGCAGAATACGTTCAGTCTGGTTGATGCGCGACAGATGCACCAACCTGCCGACACACGCTATTTGCCTTTCACTCCCCCTGCCCGCTGGACGAGCGAGGTGAAGGTGGAACTGACCCACGCCCATCGCACATTCAACAATGCCTACGTGAGTGCTGGACTTGAATGCTACCTGCGCCAATCGCACTGCTATCTGGCCGACAACACAGAGACACCAACGCCTTCATACACCCTCATCAACCTCGCTGCAGGCACCGATATTCTGCTGCATGGAAAGAAATGGTGCGAACTGAACGTGACAGTGAGCAATCTGTTCGACCGCGCCTACCAGTCGCACCTCAGCCGTCTGAAATATGCCGACCTCAACGCAGTGACGGGCCGCATGGGCGTGTTCAACATGGGACGCAACGTGACGTTCAAGTTGTTGTTCCCCATAGAATTCTAACACTCACCTAATAATTACGATTATGAAAACAATGCTCAGCGCAATCCTGACGGGACTTCTGACCCTCAGCACAGCACAGGCGCAAACGACGGATTATGAGTTTCGTCTGAAAAACGTGTTAAGCACAGCCCGAACGGCTGAGACGGTAGAGGTCGACGTGCCTTCGACCATCAATCCCGCAACCTGTACGCTTATCGACGAAAATGGGCAAGTCGTTCCCTTCGAAGTGACAACCGACGGTCGGATACGCTTTCAGGCATCGGTGGGCGCCGTGGCTACGACAGGGTACCGCCTGACTCCAGGCACACCGACACAGCCCTCGACACTGACCTATGCTGCCGTAAAGATGCCGACATCGCGTGCCGATATTGCGTGGGAGAACGATCTCTGCGCCTATCGTATGTACAGCACGACGCTGCTCGGCAGCGAACCCAACACGGCGCAGGGCGTCGATGTGTGGGAAAAGAAGATGCAGGAACCTGTCATCGACCGCATGTACAACTTGTCTAACTACCACAGCGAGAGCCAGTACGGTGTCGATGCCTACTCGGTAAACGGCAAACGTCTGGGTTGTGGCGGCACGGCTGCCGTAGTCGACGGAAAACTGGTCATGCACAACCCGTACAGCACAGTCACGATGGACGAGCAGAGTGCGCTGAGACAAGCTTTCACACTTACCTACACAAACATCAACATCGACGGTGACACATACTCGAAGACGCTGCACGTAGAAACAACGGCAGGCAGTCTGCTTAACCATGCCACGTTGCGGCTTGACGGACCGAAGAAGACGATTCGCCTGGCGGTCGGTATCTACGAACACACCGACATGGGTTATGCCACGGACGGCGTGGACTTCACAGACGTACCAGGCCTTATCGGTCGTGCTGAAGTGAAAAGCGAAGGCACCGTTACCAGCGAGGCTGCCCGTTTCTACCAGGGTGCCTACGTGCCTGGAGAAGGTGTGACGACGGAAGTCATCGACCATCATCTCTGTCTGGTGGTCGACTACGAGGTAGGCACTGAGTTGGAGTTCTACTTTGGCGGCGGCTGGAACATCTTCCCGGCAGGTCGCTATACGTCAGACAGCGACTGGTTCGATGCCCTGGAGCAGTTTAAGCGGCAGACGGAACATCCGCTCACGCTGACGGGCTTCACCACCCTGCCTCTCCAGGACGACGTGCTGAGCATCCTCACTACGGTGAACGACACCTGGCAGCAACGCAATCCGACGCACGGCAACTTCTTCTGGAACCGCGCCGTCTATCATGTGGGTAACATGGCAGCCTATTCCGTGACGCAGAATCCGCAGTACGTAGCCTTCTCGACCGCATGGGCCGAGCACAACAACTGGTGGGGCGCCACGGGCACGGACAAGTCGAAATGGATCTACAACCGCTATGGCGAAGGCGGAGACTTCGTCCTCTTTGGCGACAATCAGATTTGCTTCCAAATCTATGCCGACCTCTACAACCTCGACCCTGCGAAGGACCCGAAGAAGATTGAGCGTGCGCTCGAGGTCATGGAGTATGAGATTTCGACGTCGAACGTGGACTATCTGTTCTGGGTCGATGGCCTGTTCATGGTCATGCCCATCATGACCAAACTCTACGCCATCACGCGCAACGCACAGTACCTGGAGAAGATGTACCAGTACTGGCGGTGGGCCACCGACCTGATGTGCGACGAATCGGGCGACGACGCCACCTACCTCTATTTCCGCGACGCCAAGTATATCTATCCGTCGCACACGTCGCTGAACGGAAAGAAAGACTTCTGGGCACGCGGCGACGGCTGGATCTTCGCCTGCTTCGCCACCATCCTCAGCGAACTGCCCGAGACCGACAGCCACCGCGCCGAATACATCCAATACTACCAGCGCATGGCCGTAACCCTCAAGCAGTGTCAGCAGTCCGAAGGTTACTGGACACGCTCGCTGCTCGACCCCGCACATGCTCCCGGTCGCGAGACCAGCGGCACGGCGCTCTTTGCCTACGGACTGGCGTGGGGCATCCGCAACGGACTGCTGTCGGAGGTGGAATACGGACCGACACTCGAACGTGCATGGAACTATCTCAGCACCGTGGCATTGCAACAGGACGGCACCGTCGGCTATATCCAGCCCATTGGCGAGAATGCCGACCCCAACCAGACGCTGACGGCCCAGAGTTACTACGACTTCGGCGTGGGTGCCTATCTGCTGGCATGTGCCGAGATGAGCCGTCTGGCCGTGTCCGACTATGGCAAACCCAAACTGCGTCTGGCCGGTGTGAGCACGGGCGAGGCCAATGAACTACGCATCACGTTCAACCAGACACCTAACCCCGACGAGGCTCTCAATTCCGCCAATTATCAGTTGGACGGCCAGCCGATCGAGGCTGCAAGTCTGCGCATGGACGGCGACTGCACCGTCGTCATTACCCTCAGCCAGCCGCTCGACTACGGACGTTATGTCGTCAAGGTCGATCACATCAGCAGTGCCGAAGGTGGTGTACTGGCCGAGGGTCAGCAGCGCACACTTCTGCTCACCGTTCCCCTCACTCCTGCCGCAGCCGGACAAACCGTGACGGCCATCGGCGCCCAAAGTGGAAATCCTGCCACGAACGTCCTCGACAACAACCTGGGCACACGCTGGAGCCAGCAGGGCTACAGCAACCAGTGGCTGCAGGTCGACCTGGGTTCTAAACAGACCGTCGAGGCCGTCGATATTGCCTTCTATCAAGGTGCGGCCCGTGTGGCCTATTTCAACATTCAGGTTTCGACCAACGGAACGTCTTTCCGCACCGTCCTGTCGGGCTTGGAGAGCAGCGGCATGACGACCGAGATGGAACGCTACCGTCTCACCACGCCCACCGACGCCCGCTACGTTCGCATCGTCTGCAACGGTACTTCGGCGGGCGACTGGAACAGCATCACCGAGGTGCGTGTCCGTGTGCAGGACAGTTCATTCCAAGAGATTGAGGTGCCGACTGAAATCTGCGGCGACATCCTCCTGCCCACACAGACCGCCAACGGCAACAGCATCGTTTGGACGTCGTCCGACCCCACCGTGCTCAGCGGTTCGGGCCTGGCCACGACAGGCGAAAGCGAATCCGTCGTGACACTGACAGCCACCGTGGGCAGCAGTTCACGTACGTTCGATGTCACGGTGCGTCAGCGCGACCTGCGCTCGAACCTGCAACTCGACTACACGTTCGACGAAGCAGATGTGTTCACACAAGGCGCCTCGACCTACGTCATCGACCACTCAGCCCACGAGCGTCATGCACAACTCATGGGTTCGGCACGTGTCGGTGCTGATGGTCTGGACCTGACGCAGAACACAGCCACAGGTTTCTCGACCAACGGCTACCTGCTCCTGCCCAGCCATCTGCTCGACTCGCTGCGCAGTTACACCGTCAGCGCCGAACTGACCCCGCAGAGCCTCTACCGTCAGCCGCGCCTTTACGACTTTGGTTCGGCCAGCGGCAACAGCGTGTTCCTGCGCCTCAACGCCCTGGCCGCAGGTCTGAAGTACAACGGCGGCACCACAACCCTCGTCACCACGCCCGACCAACTCCGCGAAAACGAGACGGTGAAGATGGCGGTGACGTTCGATGCCCGCACACAGACCACCTGCGTCTATGTCGACGGCGAACTTATGACGTCGTCAACGAGCATCGTCCGCGAGCCGTACGAACTGACACGCGTCGCCGCCGACGAGCATAACTACATCGGACGCACGCAGTGGTGGAACACAAATGTGGCAAACGACAATCCCGACTTCTGCGGCACCCTCCGCCACTTCCGCCTCTACAGTCTGGCGCTGACACCCGACGAACTGGCCGACGAAGGCATTGCCACAGCCATTTCAGACCTCTCCGTCACCACCCCTGTGCGACAGGATGTGTACGACTTGGCAGGCCGACGAATCGGTTTCATGGGCCGTGACCTTCAAGCCCTCCGACCAGGCATTTATATCGTGGGAGGACGCAAAGTCATCATCCGATAAAAAACGGCAAAAAACGCACCGCAGTCGAAATTTATTTGCACTGCGGTACAGTTATAGGCGCACCGCAGTGCAAATTTAATTGCACTGCGGTGTAAATTTTTGCGTATTTAGAAGAAAGAAAAAACGGGGTTCAGAGGGCCTGCATGTCGTTCAGTCGCTTGTAGTAGCCGCCGAGCGCGATGAGGTCGTCGTGGGTGCCCTGTTCGACGATGCGGCCTTCGTGGAGCACGTAGATTTCGTCGGCATTCTTGATGGTCGAGAGGCGGTGAGCAATGGCGATGGTGGTACGCGACTTCATGAGGCGCTCCAGCGCGTCCTGCACGAGTTTTTCGGACTCGGTGTCGAGGGCCGACGTGGCCTCGTCGAGGATGAGGATGGGCGGGTTCTTGAGAATGGCACGGGCGATGCTGATGCGCTGTCGCTGTCCGCCGCTCAGACGGCATCCACGGTCGCCGACGGGAGTGTCGTAGCCCTGCTCCATCTCCATGATGAAGTCGTGGGCGTTGGCAATGCGGGCGGCCTGTTCGACCTGCTCGCGCGTGGCATGTTCGACCCCGAAGGCGATGTTGTTGAACACCGTGTCGTTGAACAGGATGGCCTCCTGGTTGACGTTGCCTATCAGTCCGCGCAACGACTTGATGCGCAGCGACTTGATGTTTTTGCCGTCGATGAGGATTTCGCCGTCGGCAATGTCATGATAGCGGGGGATGAGGTCGACGAGCGTCGATTTGCCCGAACCTGACTGTCCGACGAGGGCGATGGTCTTGCCCTTCTCGACATGCAGATTGATGTCGTGGAGAATCTCGCGCTGTGCGTTATAGGAGAACGAGACGTGGTTGAGCGTGATGTCACGTTCGAGTCCGCTGATATCGACGGCATCGGGACGCTCCTTGATGTTGTTCTGCGCATCGAGGATTTTGTTGATGCGTTCCATCGAGGCCATACCTTTCTGGATGCTATAACCTGCCTTCGAAAGGTCTTTCAAAGGCTGGAGCGAGGTGTAGAGGATGACGAGGTAGTAGATGAACTTCGGCGCATCGATGGGCGAATTGCCGGAGAAGATGAGGTAGCCGCCAAACCATAGCACGATGACAATCATACAGGTGCCGAGAAACTCGCTCACAGGATGGGCGGCACTCTGGCGGATGGCCACGTGCATCGAGGCTTTGCGGTATTCATCGTTGACTGCGATGAAACGCTTCTCCATCTTATGCTCTGCGATAAAGGCCTTGATGATGCGCAGTCCGCCGAGCGTTTCCTCAAACTGGCTAAGGCCATCGCTCCACTTCGACTGGGCATAGAGCGAGTCGCGCTTGAGCGTCTTGCCGAGACGACCGATGCCGAATGCCATGATGGGCACGACGACAAGCGTGAACAGGGTGAGTTCCCAACTCAGATAGACGAGGGTGCCGATATAGACGAGCAGGAAGATGGGGTTCTTGATGACCATGTCGAGCGAAGAACCGACAGAGGAGTCTATCTCGTTGACGTCGGTGGAGACACGTGCCAGGATGTCGCCTTTGCGCTCGTCGGAGAAGAACGACAGCGGCAGGGACAGCACCTTGCGGTAGAGTTTGGCACGGATGTCGCGAACAATGCCCGTGCGGATGGGCATGAGCGTGGCCGAACCTGCGAAGTAGGTGCCCGTCTTCAGCAACGTCATGATGGACAGGCCGATGCCGAGCAGCAGCATGGTCGTCGCAGGGCCGTGGGCAGCAATCAGTTCCTGCGAATAATAATAAAGGTTGTTGAAGGCGACGTCCTTGACGCTGTTGAAGTCGGCGTCGCTCCAAGGAATAAACTCATAGTGGCTCTGGTCCACCTGGAACAGGATGTTCAGGATGGGCACGAGGAGCACAAAGGAAAACACATTGAACAAGGCTGTCAGGACGTTGAACGCGAAGGTCGCAACGACATAGCCTTTATAGGGCGAGAAATAACCGCCCATGATGCGGAAAAACTCTTTCATTTTCGTCCGAAGTCTGCGGGGATTTCACCCCATTTGTCTGTGTCCCACTTCAGCACCTGACAGTGGTCGGGATTGTTCATGAGCCATCGTTCGGCACGGGCAATGATGGCGAAGAGCGGTTCGGTCTGCTCGTTGCGCTTGAGCGTAGTCTTACACTTACGCTTCTGCACCCAAATCTGTGCCGTGCGGCTGTCGCTATAGACGGGCATCGCCGAATTCTTCTGCTTCAGCAATGCCAGCGCATGGACAATGGCAAGGAACTCACCGATGTTGTTCGTTCCCTGTATCGGACCGAAGTGGAATATCTGCTTGCCAGAAGGAATATGCACTCCACGATACTCCATCGGACCTGGATTGCCGCTACATGCCGCATCAACGCAAAGAGCCTCGTTCGCTTCCATCACATTCGTTCTGGCATTTCAATTCCAAGTAAGCCCATGCCGAGACGAAGCACCTTGGAGACGGCAGCGGAGAGTACCAGACGGAACTGGCGAAGGTGCTCGTCCTGTTCGCCGAGAATGCTGTAGTCGTGGTAGAACTGGTTGTACTGCTTGGTGAGTTCATAACAGTAGTTGGCGATGCCGCTCGGGCTGTAGTCCTGCCCGGCCTGGCGCACGGCAGCACGGAAACCGTTGAGTTTCTGAATGAGTTCAGTTTCCTTTTCGGAAATGCTGGAAAGACCGGAAATGTCTGAACATTTGATGCCAGCATCCTGGGCCTTGCGCAGAATCGAGGCGATGCGTGCGTAGGTGTACTGAATGAAAGGCCCTGTGTTGCCGTTGAAGTCGATGCTTTCCTCGGGGTTGAAGAGCATGTTCTTGCGGGCATCTACCTTGAGGATGAAGTATTTCAGGGCGCCGAGACCGACCTTGCGTGCCACTTCGCGGGCTTCTTCCTCGGTCAGTTCGACCTTCTTCGCCATGTCCTTCGACACGGTGTAGGCGTCGTCGATCATTGTGGCCATGAGGTCGTCGGCATCGACCACGGTGCCTTCGCGCGACTTCATCTTTCCGTTGGGCAGTTCGACCATGCCGTAGGAGAAGTGTACCAGGCTCTTGCCCCATTCGAAGCCCAGTTTGTCGAGCAGGATGGAGAGCACCTGGAAATGGTAGTTCTGCTCGTTGCCGACGACGTAGATCATCTTGTCGATGGGATAGTCTTCGTAGCGGAGTTTTGCCGTACCGATGTCCTGTGTCATATAGACCGACGTGCCGTCGCTTCGCAGCAGGAGTTTTTCGTCGAGACCTTCGTTCGTGAGGTCGGCCCATACAGAGCCGTCTTCACGCTTGTAGAACAGGCCCTTTTCCAGTCCTTCGAGCACCTTTTCCTTACCTTCCAGATAGGTGTCCGACTCGTAGTATATCTTGTCGAACGACACGCCCATCATCTTGTAGGTTTCGTCGAATCCGGCATAGACCCACTCGTTCATCATCTTCCAGAGGCGGCGCACCTCGGCGTCGTTGTGCTCCCAGCGCACGAGCATGTCGTGGGCCTCGCGAATGAGGGGTGCCTCCTGCTTGGCCTTTTCCTTCGCTGCCTCGACTTCCATGCCTTCGCTGATGTACTGGTTCTCCAGCACGCGACACTCCTCGCGGTAGTGCTTGTCGAAGAGCACGTAGAAGTCGCCGATGAGATGGTCGCCCTTCTTGCCCGACGACTCGGGTGTCACGCCGTTGCCCCACTTGAGCCAGGCGAGCATGGACTTGCAGATGTGGATGCCGCGGTCGTTGACGATGTTGGTCTTGACGACGCGGTTGCCGTTGGCCTCGAGAATGCGTGCCAGGGCCGAGCCCAGCAGGTTGTTGCGCACGTGGCCGAGGTGCAGCGGCTTGTTCGTATTGGGCGACGAGTACTCAATCATCACCAGCGGACTCTTGTCGGTAGCTTTCGTGAAACCGAACTCGGGGTCGGCAGCAATCTCGCCGAGCAGGGCCATCCATGCGGCAGGGCTGACGACGAGGTTCAGGAATCCCTTCACCACGTTGTAGCCAGACACCACGTCGGCGGCGTTGGTCTGCAGATACTGGCCCAACTCGTCGGCACAGGCCTCGGGCGACTTACGCGCCATCTTCACAAAGGGGAACACGACCACGGTTAGGTGTCCCTCGAACTCACTTCTTGTCTTCTGCAACTGCACCTGGGCGGCATCGACGTCGGCGCCGTACAAGGCTTTCACGCCCTCGACAACGGCCTTTGTTATCTTCTGTTCAATCGTCATATACAATCTTTCTACTTTAATTTAGTTTGCAAAGGTACGATTAAGTGAGCGAAATACAAAGCGAAAGACGAAGTTTTTCATTTTCACTCTCAAGAAAAAACGCGAGATACGAGACCTCGCGTTTTTTGCAGGAAGATGTTCAGATGTTACGGATGATTGTAGCGGAAGAAATCTATATCGACATATCCGCCTGTACGTTTTGTTGCATAGCAAAACACAGCAAACCGTGTACCGACAAACAGGCGCTGCCAATCGAAACGCATCTTAAAGTCGCGGCCAATCTTGTTCCACTCCACGCCGTCTATGCTATAATAGAAGGTTGCGATGTCCTTCCCCAAACAAAAATCGGCATCTATGCGCAGGTAGAGACACGTTTTGCCCCATCGAACAGAGGCTGGGAGTTCTATTTTCTCGAGGACATTTACATCAACGCTGAGCACGGCTTTCTCACGATTACTCAGATTGACCTGCTGTTCGCTCATCTCCAGCATCATGCGGTTACCTTCCCTGCGCACGGTGAGCACTCCGCTCTGTCCGTTGAAGGCTGCAAAACCGGCATGGTCTCCGTCGTTGAGACGGCTGACGTCCAGAGCGACCACGCTACTGCAGGTGGGGCCCTCCATACGCTGAGTCAGCGTGTTCGGCGCCAAATACAGATTGTCAACAGTACGAACCGTCTTGAGCCTTAGCCAGCCGCGGCGCTGGACAAGCGACCAACCCGCGTTGGTTGGGTTGTGATTCCACTGCCAATGCATGTCCAAGGACTGGTTATCAAATTCATCACTCACAACGACAGGATGCACTGTCTGGTGGCCTGTCAACGGGCGCATGCGATGAGGAATCTGTCCATTCTCGTCGCCCAGCAGAGGCCAACCGTCAATCCATCGGCAAGGCATCAACGTCGGCACCCTGCCAACACCGCCACGATCCTGAAAGATAATGCCATACCAGTCGCCCCACTGGCTATCGACAATGGTTCCCTGTCCCGTATATCCGAATCCGTCGAGATCGGACTCCAAGATGACGTTCTTTTCCCATTTTCCCTTCAGGTCCTTGCTGCGATAACACACCTCGCGCCGATGACGACCCGGCTCATAGACATGGGAGATCATGAGCAAATAATAGGTGCCACAATGCTTGACCACTCGAGACCCCTCCAGGATGCCCGTCTCGTCGGCTTCACGCTCGAACACCTGATGATGCGATCCTTCGACCACTCCGCTCAAATCCTTCCTCAATTCCACCATCTCACCCGTTCCATAGAATACGTACACACGTCCGTCGTCGTCGAAAAACAACGAGGCATCATGGAAGTGGGGCAAACGGCTGACCTGTGTCCACGGCCCAGCCGCATCGTCAGCCGTGTAGATATAGGAACGTCCCATATCGCCCTGCTCATTGGGACAGAAAAGCACATAGAACTTGCCGTCATGATATTTCAACGACGTTGCCCATTGACCCCGGCCATAGACCGTCCCGTCTTGAAGGTCGTAACGGGAAGAATCCGTCAGCCCGTCGAACACATAACTCACCAGTTCCCAGTTCGTGAGGTCCTTCGACCGCATGACAGGTGCACCAGGCATATAGTGCATGGTCGTCGAAACAAAGTAATAAGAGTCACCGACACGAATAACGTCAGGGTCTGGCATGTCTGCCCAGATTATAGGATTCACATCACCGGCACGGGCTGTCAGACACAGAGCCGAAAGCACCACGCCTACCATTCTTCTACAAAGTCGATTCATACTTGTGATTGATTAAAGTTCAGAGAGTCATTAACTAAGAGAGTCATTAGCTGTTAGCAAACCTGTTCACCGTCAGTGTACCCTATCGACGGCAAATCGTTTGCAAAAGTACTCATAATCCGTCTAAGAAACTTGCACTATTATGACAAATCCTTTTCATTTTCCATCATATTCGGATGAGGATGGGCTCTGAAAAACGAAAAAAAACGCACCGCAGTCGAAATAAATTTGGACTGCGGTGCGTCTATAGGCGCACTGTGGACGAAATAAATTTCGACTGCGGTGCATTTTTGACCGATTTTCTCAGTTTTCGGGAGTCTCTTCAGGCTCGTTGCCACCAAGGAATTTCATGAGGTCGGCACGTAGCCACTGGTAGGGCTCGCTGTCCTTGAAGTCGGTGTTGCGTCGCAGGCATTGCATGATGGGCATCTGGCTGTGCTGATAACTAGCCAACTCGTTGTCCATCTGCTGCTTACGCCCCTGCGAAAGACGTTTGATTTCCTTCTCACGCTCACGGCGCAGCATGGTGCAAGAGGGCTCGAGCACGGCCATGACGACGTTTTCCATCAGGTGATGTCCCTGGATGAAAAGATAGACGTTGTCGGGACGAACCCCGAGCGACTGAAGTTCCTCTTTCAGCGGTTTGAACGACTCACGCGCCTTGGGATAGCGGTGCTGCATCCACGCGATTTTGCGATTGACGGTGCGCCGCAACTCCTCAAGCGCCGTGTTGGGGTTGAAAAGGTTCAACTTGTTGATGCTGATGAAGTTGCAGAATGTGTTCAGAGGAAAGTCGCGGTAGAGTTGGCGACGGTAGAGCCATACGCTCCAGACGAAGAGGTCATAGATGATTTCGCTGTACGCCAGCAGATAGGCCTCGAAATCGAAGATAGGACGGTCGTTGAGCGTTGCCATCACACAGACATTGTGCAGCGACGGGGCGTAGCACTGATAGTTCTCGATGGCATAGACATAGGTGTGGAAGACGTAGGGATTGCGAAGCATGTCGCGCGAGTAGGAGGTGTGTCCCTGCATCAGCCAGTCGTAGTCGGCATCGACACACGCGATCATGCTTCGGCCCAGCCCTTCGCCCAGGAAGTTGGTCATCGCCTGCTTCTTGCCACGCGACAGGTCGGTGCGCGACGGAAGCATGACCTGAAACTCTCGCTCGTCGTTCTCGAACTCGCTGAGCACGGTGCGCCAGAAGAAGATGTCGTCGTAACTTTCGACATAGACGACGATGCGCTTCTTCTTTTTGCCACCAGGACGCAGCAAATTGGCTGCTTCGAGATAGCGCGAATTGATGTTGTGAGTGAGGCGTTTGCTCATGGGCTGAGCAATTTGTACGAGAATAAATTAAATTAAAAGTTAAAAATTAAAAGTTAAAAATGAGAGGTACAAGAATAAATTGAAAATGGTACTTTGTACTTCGTTTTTTGTACTTATTCTGTAATTTCTTCGACTTCGGTCACTACGTCGGCCCAACCGTCCATGATGAGCGCAGGCGAATGGGTGGAGAGGATGACCTGTACGTTGGGATTGAGACGGCGGATGAGTTGGATGAGTTGCTGCTGCCACTCGATGTGGAGCGAGATTTCGGGCTCGTCCATGATGAGGGTGTAGATCTCGCAGTTCTCGAAAACAAAAAAAAAAAAGATGACGAGCAACTGCTTCTCGCCCGAAGACAACTGGTAGGGCGTGAGGACCTCGCCGTTCTGGATGAACTGAATCTCGTTCGAACGTCGGTCGATGGTCTTCTTCGTATCTCTGAACAGTTCGTCCACCATGTCCTGGAACATGGCTTTGGGGCGCGAGACTTCGGCCGCCTTGAGAGCGTCCTGCGGGTCGCCCGAGGTGAGCAGTTCGATGATGCTGTTGCCTATGTTGACCTGATAGTCGAGGAATCGCTTCTGAAGTTTGTACACCTGCCAGTCGAGTTCGGTCTTCACACGCGAGTCGGCCAGTTTCTCGAGCAGGTCGCTGTGGAGCAGAGGACGGTCGAACGAGCGGATGACGTCGTAGCGAATGCTGGTGGCATCGGCAGGCGAAAGCGTGATGGTGATGCCGTTGCCAATCTCACCCGGCTTGAGTTCGCCGCTGTCGATGAGGTGCAGGCCGCGTACGGAGTGATTGATGATGGTCGATTTGCCCACACCATTAATGCCGCTGAGGATGTTGACATCGGGGCGAAGCGACCACTTGATGTGACGACCGCCCTTCCACAATGCATTGATTTCGATGCTGCTGATGTATTGTGCCTGTTTTTCCATGTTCTTTCGTGGTTAGTAAACAAAGAGCGCCCGACGTGTCCGTTCGGGCGCTCGTATGATAAAGGTGTTAATGAATCGTGCGTGTACCGCTCACTCCATCCCACTTGTCTGACTTGGCATAGATGGCAGAGGCCTCGGAATTGGTCACGGTGATGTCGATGTCGCCGCCCGTCTGGTAGAGGTAATACTCTGCACGGATGCCCTGACAGTTGGACGAGTCGGTTGTATAGGTGCCTCCTGCCACGGTCATCTTCACATTCGTGCCTTCGAAGTGGATGTTGCCACCGCGCAGGACGGTATAGGCGGCTGCTGTCAGACGGCGTCCACGGATGCCTTTCGAGCCGTTGCCCGTGATGTTGCACTCGATGGTGCCGCCGCGCAGGTACATGTCGTAGGCCGAACGGACGCCATTGCTGACTTGGCCCGTGATGTTGGCCACAATCTTGCCGCCGTCCATGTAGATGATGGAGTCGCATTTGAGACCGTTGCCGTCAATCTGGCTGATGTTCATGGTAATAACTCCACCGTTGATCATCATCGAACCGTAGTCGTCGCTGTCGATGCAGTCGCCGCCACAGTTCGATATGTTGATGTAGGTGGTGTCGCTGCCGTTCATGATGAAGTAGTTGTCCTCGGGGTCGTAGTCCTGTTCAACCTTGGCGTTGCCACCCTTTCCGCAGTGAATGCCATCGCTGACGGCACCAAGGATGTTGATGGTGCCTGTCGAACGCTTGATTTCCAGGTACTCCTTGACAGCGAGGGCGTGTTTGGTCATGCCCTTCACGTTGAGCGTGCCATGGCCCTTGATTTCGAGGTGTCCCTTGCAGTAGAAGGCGGCCTTGTGATGGTCCTCCGACGCTGCCTTGCCGTCTGCAAAATAGTTCACGGTCTCTTTCATGAGTTTCACCTCGACACGTTTACCGCAAGCGAAGTTCGCGGCTGCGCTGTCGGGATTGGTCAGGCTCACGCCGTTCAGGTTGACGCGCATCTTGTAGTCGCTGCGGATGTAGATGGAGCCGTTGTCAGACGTTCCCGAAAGCACGTAGAGCAGTTCCTTGTCATAGACCTTCGGGGTGATGATGGTGACGTGGCCGCCTTTGATGGTGTAGGTGACGCCCGTGATGCTGGGGTCAACTGTCACCGTGGCTGTCTCACCTTCCCAATGTACGTCGACACTGGGGAACTTTGGCTTGGAGAACGTGATGGAGTCGATGTCGGCGATGTTATAGACGTCCTTGTCGATGGTAAGCGTCGTGCCGTCGGGCGAGAAAATCATCTCGCCATGCTTCTCCAGATTGTAGTCTTCGTCGTCGTAGCCTTCACAGATGTAGAACTTCTGTGCTGGTGTCGTCGGCTCCTGTGCATTGGCGTTTACTGCAAAGAGTGGCAGTAAAGCCAGGACATATTTGTATAGATGTTTCATACGTCTGCTCCTTTCTTTATTTCTTGACAATCTTACGGGTCTTTCCGCCTTCCTTCACAACATAAATGCCCTTGGAAAGTTCGGTATTCACAGAGACGCGGCGTCCGGAAAGGTCATAAACCTCCTTGTCGGCCGTCACAATTGTCGGTTCAACTTTTTCGATGCCCGTGGCGACATTGTCAAAGTAAACGCGGCTGATGGTGGCGATGCCTACCGACGTCGATTCGCCGTTCTTGGTGGCGATGACCATGTTGCCGTTGTCGAAAGTGATGCGCTGCAGGTCGTCGAAAGCATAGGTATACTCAGCCACTGCCGTCTGAACATACAGCGTGTAGTCATCGGCAAATGCCGACAGTGACAGCATGCTGAAAAGTGCTGCAAAGATAGTAGTTTTCATTTTCATTTTCGTTTTTTCCTGTGTTTAGGTTATGTGTTCTGTAAAAAATTAACTATAGCGTAATTTTGTAGCCGATGCCGAGCAGGTTGCCGTTCGGTTCGTCATCGTCGTTCTCATGCTGATAGCGATAGAAGATGGTGAACTTGTTGGTCTTCGTGATCTTCCAGTCCAGACCGACGGTGTACTTCCACTTCGACGTCGAATAGTTGAGGCCACAGCCATAATCGACGCTAGCAAAGGGATTGAGGGGCACGCCGCGGACGTTGTATTCGACGGTGAGTTTCGAGCGGAGTACGAGTCTGTCCCTGGCTTGACGAGGTTTCTTCATGTCGGTCTCGCCAATGGGCAGCACTTGTTCCGGCTTGTCGGCAGGTGTATAGAGGGCATCGCCGTCGCCGTTGATGCTGTAGTTGAAGTCGTCGTAATAGAGTGGCAGCTGGTCGTCGCCCGTTTGTGGGTCGGCCATGCCGCGGATGTCGTCCTCGGCCTTCCAGGCTTCGCGCCACTTGTGACGCACCTCGGTGTAGCGGGTGCGGTCGAGCGAGTCGGTCTTGTTGTAGTGGCTATACTGAAGCGTTTCCTTGATGGTAAACGTCCAGCGCTTGGAGGGCTTGTAACTGGCCGAGAGCGAGAGCGAGTAGCGTTCGCGTCCACGCCAGTAACCGTCGGTAATCTTGTAGCCTTTGCGGTAGTTATAGCCGTCGAGGGTCATGACGCCGCCCACATCTTTGTAGTGCTCGGCCATCTTTTCGAAATCTTCGCGTTCGGCCATTTTATAAGCGCCGTAGTAGTCGAAGTCGAAGCCTGCCTTCAAGTCGAACTTTCTGGTGTCGATGATCTTGTAGCCCAGACCGAGGGTGAGCATGCGACGCTCCATCGAGCGGCTGTTGTCCTGGGTGCGCATGTTCAGGCCGAGCGACACGTCGAAGCGCGGCGTAATCTTCTTGGCGACCTCGAGGCTGACGTCGATACCGAAGTCGGTACTTTTGGCACCTTCAGGAAACTCGTTGTCAAAGAGACCACCCAGATAATAACTGCCGAAACGGCTGTCGGGCGACACGGGCACAGGCTGGTCGGCCATGGGTATTTCCTGTGCACAGAGCGGCAAGGTGGTTGTCGCACAAAGTGTCAGGAGAAGGATTGTTCTTTTCATCATTGGAACATTTTAGGCAGTTTGTCGAGGTTTTCCTCACCATGTTCACCGTCGGCGTCGTTGTAGAAAATCTTGAGCAGCGCCATGTCCTTGAGGAAGTCGATCGAGCCGATGCTCACCTTCGTGATGTCGAGGCCGGTGCGCTTCTTGAGGTCTTCGATGAGTTCGTCGTGGCGTTCGGGCGTGATGAGGTCGATCTTGTCGTAGCGGATGAACTTCGACGAGAGTCCGCGTGCGAAGTTGACGCGCTCGACAATCCAGATGGCGAGGACAAAGAGCAGGTCGGTGAGGATGAGTTCGCCGGCGCTCACGAGTTCAGGTCCGAGGAAGTCGGGATGTTTGCCACTGATGTTAGCCTCCCATGCCACGCCGTTGATGGTTGCCATGGCGATGGTGAGGAAGAGGTAGGTCATCTCGCGGATGGGCACACTCTCCGTACGGTAGCGCATGATGCTGAAGATGGCGAAGAGTCCCATCGCAATACCTGTCTTGATCTTCGAGTCGCCCATCAGGTGGATGAGCATGAAGATGGCAAAGCCCATGAGCAGGTAGGTGAAGAAGAAGTCGTTGCGACGGCTCTTCGGGAAGTACAGTCCTCTGGCGATGATGAAGCAGAAGAGGGTGTTGATGATCAGTCGCAGAATCAGGTCGACGATTCTGGCGGAGTCGCCCGTAAGGGAGAGGAGAAAGTCGTTTAATGTGTCCATGTATTATTTATATTTAGTGTTCCTTCTTTAATTTTTAATTTTCCCTTTTAACTATTAATTTTCAACTT